>JFBN01306785.1_pt1 | contig 68761 bp, 55 predicted proteins | sample 768741 | NCBI WGS metagenome assembly JFBN01 (sample SAMN01983846, study PRJNA193217) | chicken gut metagenome | biome: terrestrial biome; isolation source: ceca of Broiler chicken | host: Gallus gallus | place: United Kingdom: England | collected 2010-09-07
CGACGTCTACGACCGGCAGGTATCCTATAACATCTTTAAGATAAAAGAAATACAATAACTCATCAATATGGAATCGAAAGAACCTCAATTGACTTTACTGGGGCATAAGACCACCTATCGGCAGGACTACGCCCCCGAGGTGTTGGAAACCTTCACCAACAAACACCCCGAAAACGACTACTGGGTACGCTTCAACTGCCCCGAGTTTACCAGCCTCTGCCCCATCACCGGTCAGCCCGACTTTGCCACCATACAAATCGACTACATTCCCGGCGAACGCATGGTCGAGAGCAAGAGCTTGAAGCTCTACCTGTTCAGTTTTCGCAACCACGGAGCCTTCCACGAAGACTGCGTGAACATCATCATGAAGGACCTCATCAAGCTCATGGAACCCAAATACATCGAGGTGACCGGCTTTTTCACACCCCGCGGCGGCATCAGCATCTACCCCTACTGCAACTACGGACGCCCCGGCACCGAGTATGAGGCGATGGCCCGCCAGCGGCTGCAAAACCACCGGTAAAATGCCCTGAGAGCCCGGCAATAACTCGCCAGCTCCTCGTATCATACACGCGCAAGCCCTACCGCGCGCTGTCACAGCGCCGATAGGGCTCGCACGTTATTTCCAAGATTTACTGACGTAAACGAAAAAGGGATATACCTTTGTGAAGTATACCCCTTTCTCCATGTTATCTGAAATTATTGAACCATAATCTTTCCGGTCACAACTCGTGTACCGGTCAACAGACGCACGATGTAGACTCCCGAAGAGAGGTTACTCAGGTCGATAACCGACTCGTCTCGATAGCTACCCGTGGCAGCACCACGACAATCGTAAAGAGTTACTTCGATGTAGTCGCCCAAGATATGCAACCGCTCGCCGTCAAAGTAGAACGACGACGGATTCTCGACCGACTCTACCCCCGACACGCTGTTGACGCGCTCCATATCGAAGGCAAACAACCGCATCTGGGTAGCCGAAGTCTCCTGCGGACAGTAGGGTTTCACCCCGAAATAATAGATGCCGTCTTTGGGAATAGCCACGACTCCCGAAACCTGACTCCGGTCGTCAATCACATCACCGCAAACCACTTGGGTGGTATAGGCATCGGGCACATCTTTATCGGCCATGTAAACCGTCAAGTTCTGTCCATGGTCGCTTGCAGGATCGTCGATCATGATTTCGTAATCGATGGTCACACGCACCGAGTCGCCTTGCGACAAAGCCACCGAGGGAGCTACATAGAGGCCGGCAATACCCTTGGATTCCATTCCGTAGTCATAGAAATATTGCGTCTGCATGAATGTTTCACCACCTTCGGTCACGGCACTCCACTGTTCGATATTGGAGGCCGGGCTGTAATGGTACCACTCACTCTCGTTCGACTCGAAATCAGAATGATACGGAAGTGTCGTCCCGGCCTCGGCTACCGGCGACAACTCGATATCGTCGAGGTAAAGGCAACCGTTCCCCTTGGGCGAATAGCAGTTGATCACGATATAGTAGGCACCGTCCTTGTCGACCGTAACCGGTACCGAAAGTTTGGCATAATGTTTCTCCTTCACAATTACGCTGTCGTTGTCGTACAGCAAAATGGCATCGGTCATATCGTCGGGGTCGGCCGAGAGATAGACTCTGAACCGTTGTACGTAAGAGAGCGTAGTGTTAGGCGATGCGGGCTGATTCATCATGGTGCGATAGAACATCGAGAACTCATACTCTCCTGCCGGTATATCGATGCACTGCGACCGGGCCCAGGCATCGACATCGGCTGCTGTTTGTCCGCTGCACCCCAGCAATCCCGTGCCGTCGTAGGCCGAACTGGAACTGAACGCCGAGTGGGTAATCACCAGGCTGGCTCCGGACAACGTCTTTAACGACCAGTATGGGTCGGTCGTGGCATCTTCAAAATTCTCTTTATAAGGAATCGTAGCGTTGGCCCAGTGTTGCAGCGAGGCTCCCGGCAACGTATCGTTGTAGCTATCGGTGTCAACCGTGCTCTTTACATAACCCCGGAAGGTATAGGTACCGACGGCCGACACATCGGCCTTTTGGGTGAAGGTATAGGTAACCGTATCGCCGGGAGCCAACGGCCCTGCATAAAGTTCCGACACGGGCGAGCCGTTGCCGTTCATCTCATAGGAGAATGTCAAATCCGCTTGTGGCGAAACGCCCAGGTTGACAACCTGCACCGTCACGGCGGCCTCACTCAAATTGAAACCATCGGTACAATCCAGTTCTACCGACGACATGGCCACATCTTCGGCGGCATCGATACGCACATCGTCGAGTATGATGTTGCGCCCCGTACCTTCGTTATAGAAGGCAAAGTAGTAGTTACCGGCTTCGGGTATATCGAAGTGGGCATATCCACATCGGTATTGGTTCACCTTGTCCACCGGATAGGAGCACAGGAGAGTTGTCAGGCTGTCGGGATCGTCGCTCCGGCCCATATAGACCTTCAAAGAGCTTTCGCCCGTAGAATATATGGTAGCGTAGTAGAACGAGATTCGAGCCTTGCCCTTAGGCATCGAGATAGCCGGGCTGATATACCAGTCGTTGTGTGTAATGCCCGAATACGAGTCGATGTATCCAATGCCGGTACCCTCCTTGGGCAGACCGGCCGCAGCTTTCAGAATCGGTTCCCAATAGACACCGTCCTGGTCGGGATTGTAGGAGGCCCAGTAAATCACGTCCGAAGAGTCTTCGTTGAAGCCCATGTTGTGCGGGAAGGGACGGGCCGTATAGACCTGAACCCGAGTTGTCAACGTATCGTTCGACAAATCACCGTCGCCCGACATGGCCGACCACACTTTCAAGACTTTCTCTCCCGGGGTGCTCCAATCGGCCGTCGTCGGGAAAGTGAACTCCTTGCTCTCGTTGGCTGCCAAGGACTCGATTTCGCCCGATACAACTTCACCGTCATTGACCTGATAATAGACCGGGACATGGCTCTGTGCCGACTTACCGTTATTCTTGAATATGGCCGAGACCTTCACTGCGCCGTCGACCAGCCGGGCCGATAGTTTGGGCGACGTAATCTGCTCGGCCACAATATCCTCATAAGGGTCCTTTATCTTGATATTCCTGACAGCCACCTGCGCCAGGCTGTTGCACTGCAACGCCAGCGAGACCAAGCCGGCCTCGGCTATGTTGCAGGTCACCGACCCCTTGGCAAATTCCGTCTCCGAAGCCGGGAGATTGTCCGACACGCCTACCTCAGCATAATCATTGGTTACAAAATAGCCCGTCTTGACCGACATGGTAAAATCGAGGCTCGACATATACTCAAACTCAACCCGGACAATCCCGGCCGGCAGAGAGATACAGTTACTTCTGAGCAAAGCCGTCTTTGTATTGTAGGGTACCCACACCCAAGCCTCGTTTTCAGGACTGTATGCCCAATAGGCAGCCCGCATAGAGGGTGTAGAGGAGCTCGAAAAATCGGTAGTTATGTTCTCCGATGTCATCTGATAAGGATAATCGATCGAAGGTCTCATCTCGACCTCGGTCTCCAAGGTATCGTTTTCCAGATTCAAATCGTTGGAAACTCCGTCGACCCAAGCCGTTATCACGCTCGTCTCACCCGTCACACACAGAGCCTTCCGGGCAAACTGATAGGTTCGGCTCTCCCCCGAGAGCAACGGCTCGGCAACCGTCTCCGACACCGTTTCACCGTCGCCTACCCGATAGTTCAACCGATAGGAACTTACCGGCAAACCGGTATTGACCACCTTCACCTGTATGGGCTGTTCCGTATCACAGGCGTTACCCGTTGCCAGCACTTCATGTATGGCCACATCGGGACCTGCATAAGCATCGATGGCCACATCGTCCACATAGGTCGAATTAAATACAAAGGAATATCCGCCATGGCCTCGTTCATGAAATGCGATATAGACCGACTTGTCGGCATATTTCGACAAATCCAGGGCATAAGCACCCCAGGGCAATACACCCTGCGGAGAGATACACATCAAGGTATCCATAAAGTTAGCCCGCGCCGTATCCGATTGAGAGACAAGCACCTCGAATGCCCGCTCGTTTTCAGCCACATTCGTTGCCCAGTTCGCTCCCAACATAAAGTGCAAATACTGTCCCGATTCAACGGTTACCCGAGGAGTTATCAGCCAGGAGTCGGTCTCCAACCCCTCGCCGAATCCGCCGGCTTTGGAATAAGCGGCATAACCGCCCGTGGAATAACCGAATATAAACTGATTGATGTCGTCAGTCGAACTCCATTGAGGGTGATCATTCAACGTACTCGGCTTGCACGTCGTCGTCCACCCCTCGGGGGGAAAGACTCCACCGTCAAATGTTTCGTGCAACTCGGCAAACCCGAGTCCCACATTCAGCAGAGCCAACGTAGCAAAAAGTAAAATCTTTTTCATACAAACAACCATTTAGTGAACCAAAATAAAATATAGCTTACATTAGAATATCAAATCTTCCTCTCACAAGTCTAATTGACTTTTTACAAATGAAACCAAAATCTCACAAAGCATAAAGTTTTATTCCCCCAGCCGACTACTGCAATTTGAAATTAAATAGAGAAAACACTACGGCATATAATTATAATATACTAATAATCATATTATTAAAATTCCTTTCCAGCCATACATTCCTTCATAAAAAAGGAAAATCGTGAGAAAGAGACGTAAAAGATTCATATTCCGCTACCCGACAAAATAATAAATTATAAATATTTGCTACCTTTGTCATACACATCACAAGGGCAAAACTATGAGGGAATCTTATCGAAACAGCCGTTTATTGAATTTTATCTTATGTATAATTCTATTGTCGGGGTCTATTTCCCTTAATGGCTGGTCTCGAAACTACCAAACCCAACTCAAACAGTTCCTGAACGAAACGCACCAAATATACCACATCGACCACCGCACGGCGTCCCAATCGGCCAATACTCAACTGTCGACTCAGCTCGACTCGACCATAGCACGACTGCAAACGGATCCACTGCCCGACTCGACCATCATCGCTACCTTGTACGACATTGCCGTCAAACTCAGCGAAAACGGCTTGTACAATGCCACCATCGAGTACACGAAACTGGCCCGCCGATTTCTGCAAGACAACTTCCCCGAACAGATTGCACAAAAGGAGACCCGGGTCAACCTGGCTCTGATTCAAGCCTCGGCCTACCAGGCATTGGGCATGTCGACTCCGGCTATCAACCTCTATTTCAACTCACTCGAAGAGACCAAGAAATATCACATGGACGCCATGACGGCTATCATCTACAACAACCTGGGCAGTTCATTACAACGCCAAAAGGAGTATGCTCAAGCCGACACCTTCTTCAACAAAGCAATACAAATCAACGAAGCTCGAAAGGACAAGCAGAAGCTCTTTGTCAACTACAACAACCTGGCTGTCACCTATGCCAAGCAGAACAACCACGACAAGGCCTTGGAATATGCCTTTCTGGCCCTGCATCAGCTCGACTCGAAGAAGGACAAGGACATGATCATGCTCATGCAGCAGAGTATCGCCTCGATTTACCTCAACCGCAACGAACCGTTGCTGGCCCTGAAAATCATACAAGAGGTGGAGAAGTACCAGAAGGAGAAGGGGCAAAACCGCTTTCTCATCTATACCTATCGGCTGTTGTCCCAAATCTATCGTCACCTCAACCGCAACGAAGAGGCATTGACCGCTCTCCAAAAAGCCAAACAGCAGGCCGACATTTGCCACAGCGAGAAGGATCAGGTGGGTCTGCTGAACTCGTTTGCCGAAATCTATGCCGAGAAAAGAGAGTTTGGCAAGGCATACGACTGCCTCTCCTCGGCCGTAGCAATCAAGGACTCTTTGTCTGAAATCGAAAACAAGTACCAGTTCGCCAACATTGAGGAGATGTATCTGACCGGACAGAAGCGCAACCTTCACGAAGCGCTCGCGGCCCGACAAGCGCAAAAGAGGAATACCGTCATCTACACGCTGCTGGGAATCATCATCGCCAGCCTGCTCGCCGCCTTGTTGCGCAACCGGGCGACATCGGCCCGGAAGCGGGCAGCCAAAGAGGAGTCGTGGCAAGAGTCCTACCACAAGTTCGACATCGAACTTCGTGAAAAGGAACAGGAAAAGGCACAACTGGAACAACGCATCGCCGCTCAAAAAGAACAGCTCTTGCAACAGGAAAAAGAGATGACGTCGCTCTCCATACAATCGGTTCAAAACGAAAACTACATAGAAAAGCTGAATGAGGAGATGAAAAAGCTGCTTCTCGAAATCAACGTCAAAGAGAGCGAAAAGCGCAAGCACATCAAAGAGATCATCTCGAAAATCAATCAATACAATGCCAAAAACGGTTGGGACGAATTCCGATTCAGATTTGAAAACATGCACGACTCCTTTTTTCAGAAGCTCTCGGAACGCTACCCCGACCTCACCACCAACGACAAGCACCTGTGCGCCCTGCTCAGGCTGGGGCTGTCGACCAAAGAGATTGCCTCCATCACCTTCAAGGAGGTGCGCAGCATCGAATCGGGACGAAACCGGCTGCGCAAAAAGCTGGGACTCCCCGAGAAAGAGGATCTGGTCAAATTCCTCTCCGAGTTCTAAGACCTACCTGCCTCCGTCTCATTCGTCACACAACCGGCCCTGCCACGCATCGCGTTCACGCATGCGCCGCAGCAGTCGGGCGGTAAACTCGTGATTTTTAAGTCCCCAATTGGGCGCAATAAGCAGCTCGGCCGGCGATTGCGACACAAACCGCTCGATGGCAATACGGGGCGTGAGCCGCTCGGCAAAGTCGATAGCCAGGTCGATATACTCGTCGACTCCGTAGAGGTGGAAATCCTGCGGACGCGACTCATATTCCCGAGCCATGCGGGTATGCCGAATCAATTGCAACTGGTGCAGTTTGAGGGTATCGAGCGGGAGTTGCGACAGACGGCGGGCATGTTCGAGCATCAGCTCCCGGCTCTCGCCCGGCAAGCCCAATATCATGTGAGCCCCCACGAGTACCCCGGCAGCCGAGGTGCGACGAATGGCGTCGACCGAGGTGGCAAAATCGTGTCCCCGGTTGATACGTCGCAAGGTCTCGTCGCTGGTACTTTCCACCCCATACTCCACCAGCACGAAGGTGCGGCGGGAGAGGTCGGCCAGGTAATCGAGCAGGTCGGCAGGCATGCAGTCGGGCCGCGTGCCGATGATGAGCCCCACCACCCCGGGGTGAGCCAGAGCCTCCTCATACTTGCGTTTCAACGCTTCAAGTTCGCCATAGGTATTGGTATAGGCCTGGAAATAGGCTAGATAGCGCATCGTGGGATATTTGCGGGCAAAGAAGGCCACCCCTTCGTCGAGCTGGCGGGTGATGCTCTTGCCGGTGTGGCAATAGTCGGGGCTGAACGTCTGGTTGTTGCAATAGGTGCAGCCCCCCACCCCGATACTGCCGTCGCGATTGGGACAGGTAAAGCCGGCGTGCAGCGAAATTTTCTGCACCTTACCGTCGAAATGTTCGTTCAGAAAATCAGCGAAGTCGCGATACCGCTTCGTATCCATACCGCTTAATGTCCGAACCGGTTGTAAAATTCGACCACGGCCACGATACCCTTCTCATACATCTCCATCAGGAAATTTTCGTTGGGCGAGTGGGTGGCATCCGATTCCAGACCGAAGCCCATCAAGACCGACTTCACACCCAATACCTTTTCAAAGGTGGCGATAATGGGGATACTGCCGCCGCGGCGCACGGCCAGCGGCTGTTTCCCGAAGGCCAGCGCATACCCCTGCTCGGCAGCCTTGTAGGCGGGCAGGTCGATGGGGCACACATAGCTCTCGCCTCCGTGCATGGGAGTTACCTTCACCTTCACGCTGCGGGGAGCCACCGACTCGATGTAGTCGATGAACATCTGCGAAATCTTCTCGTGGTTCTGGTGGGGCACCAAGCGGCACGACACCTTGGCATAGGCCTTCGAGGGCAACACCGTCTTGGCCCCCTCGCCCGTATAGCCTCCCCAAATGCCGCAGATGTCGAACGTGGGCCGAATGGCCGTGCGCTCCAACGGCGAGAAACCGGTCTCGCCCGAGAGTTCGTCCACCTCGATGGCCCGCTTGTACTTGGCCTCGTCGTAAGGCACGGCTCCCAACATGGCCCGCTCCTCGGCCGAGACATTCTCCACATCGTCGTAGAAATGGGGGATAACGATACGTCCGTTGCCGTCGACCACCCCGGCCAGCATCTTGCACAACTCGTTGATGGGGTTGGCCACGGTACCACCGAAGATGCCCGAGTGCAGGTCGCGATTGGGGCCGGTCACCTCGATTTCCCAGTAGGCCAGGCCGCGCAGGCCAGTCGTAATCGACGGGGTATCGAGCCCCACCATACTGGTATCGGAGACGAGAATCACGTCGCAACGCAACAGATCGAGATGCCTCTTGCAGAACTCCTCGACCCCGGGCGAACCAATCTCCTCGCCCCCTTCGATCAGGAACTTCACATTACAACGCAACAGCCCCTCGCGCACAGCAATCTCGAAAGCCTTCAACTGGATAAAGCCCTGTCCCTTGTCGTCGTCGGCCCCACGGCCCCACAGGCGGCCGTCGCGGATAACCGGCTCAAAAGGCTGGGTGTGCCACAACTCCAACGGCTCGACCGGCATCACGTCGTAATGGGCATAGACCAGCACCGTAGGATAGTCGGGATTGACCATCTTCTCGGCAAAAACCACCGGCGAGGCCGATGTCGGCATCACCTCGGCCCGATCGGCACCAGCAGCCAGAAGCAACTCGCGCCAGCGGTCGGCACAGCGCAACATGTCGTCCCAATGCTCGGGTAAAGCGCTTATCGAGGGAATGCGCAACAGCGAAAACAACTCGTCGAAGATTCGATCACGATGATCGGCTATATACTTTCTCGTATCCATATATCGTATGTTTTTTATAGTTTATGACTCTGTGCCAGCAGGTAATAGTCGAGTATCACCATCGCCGCCATGGCCTCGACCACGGGCACGGCACGCGGCAGCACACAGGGGTCGTGACGCCCCTTGGCCTTCAACACCACGGGATTGCCCTGGGTATCGACCGTCTCGATGTCGCGCAGCAAGGTGGCCACCGGCTTGAAGGCTACCCTGAAATAGATATCCTCGCCGTTGGAGATGCCTCCCTGTATCCCGCCCGAGTAGTTGGTGCGGGTGGTGATGCGCCCGTCGTGCGGCTCAAACACATCGTTCACCTGCGACCCTCGGCAACGGGCCCCGGCAAAGCCCATGCCATACTCAAACCCCTTGACGGCGTTGATACCAAGCATGGCACTGCCCAGGGCGGCGTGCAGTTTGTTGAACACCGGCTCGCCCAATCCTGCGGGTACCCCGCTGATAACCCCGGTAATGACTCCACCCACGGTATCGCCCTCGGCCTTCACCCGGCCGATGTACTCTTCCATCTGACGGGCCATCTCGGCATCGGGACAGCGCACGGCATTCTTCTCGATTTCGGCCCGGTCGTAACTGCGGTAATCGCCGGGTAACGATAGCTCACCCACCTGCGAGGTATAGGCCCACACCTCGATACCCAGGTGGCGGAGCACCAGTTTGGCCAACGCTCCGGCCACACAGCGGGCTATCGTCTCGCGGGCCGACGAGCGGCCCCCGCCCCGATGATCGCGGCAGCCATATTTGCACTGGTAGGTATAATCGGCATGCGAGGGGCGGTAGAGGTCGCGCAGGTTGTCGTAGTCGGAGGAGTGTTGATTCTCGTTCCACACCACGAAGCCGATGGGTGTACCGGTCGTCTTCCCCTCGAAAACGCCCGAAAGGAACTCCACCCGGTCGCTCTCCTTGCGGGGAGTCACTATCGACGACTGTCCCGGCCGACGCCGGTCGAGCTCCTGCTGTATAAACTCCATGTCGACGGGTATCCCCGCGGGCATACCGTCGACCACCCCTCCGATGGCCGAGCCGTGCGACTCGCCAAACGAGGTGAGGGTAAAAAGATTGCCTATCGTATTCATCGTGCCGTTTCTATTGGGTAGACATATATGCTACACAAAGATAGAAGAAAATCTTGAATTGGTAACCATTTGACCCGATTAGTCGAGTCGAACTATCGTTTATCCACCCGATCAAGCCCGAAACGAAAAAAAATCGCACGCCTCAAAGATACGACGGGGACTCCTTACTGGAAAGGAGTCCCCGTCGTATTCGTAAGTTCGGGCCCGGGTAACCAAGCGGTTTGAGCCTATTCCACCTCGCCCAACGCCTTTTTCCATATATCCTGACGCAAGTCGACCAGAACGAGCGCCGTGATAAGGGACGTTCTCCGCGACCCTCCAAAAGGTTTAGGCAACTGAATGGTATAAGCCACGTCGCCCATGGAAGGAATTGCCGGATTCTCATCATAGGTAATACCGAGTCGAATAATGGCTGCCCCGATATACCACCGGTAAACCGGATTCTGAGCCGACACAGCCAACCACAAACCTCAGACAAGAACTACCATACAGGAAAATCTTTTCTTTCTCATTCGTTCTTTCAACATTAAAAAAAATAAATACCTAAAAATGCTATATATTTCAGTCTCATGGGCGGCCCCCCGCCGCTTTTGCATCATCACGCCTGCCGGGTGGCGGGTAAAAACGTCCTTCGTCCTCCCCGGCTATTATCACACTTTCAGCCCTTTCGGCATCGGGCAAAGAGGGGCAATCGTTCCACCCTGGCCGGGCAAAGATAAATATTTTTCCGAAAATCCATCGAGCGTAAACTATTTTCCCCCTCATTTATTATAAATATTAGCAAATACCATATCGTTTTTTTTCTTACTTTTGTGATGCAAATTCTAAAACTCTACTGATATGAAATGCATGAAAGTCCTGTCTTGTATCTTGGTAGCCGGTATGCTACTGACAAGCTGTAACATGTCGAACACCGGTAAAGGTGCCCTCATCGGTGGTGGTAGCGGTGCTGCCGTAGGAGCCGGATTGGGTGCCATCTTCGGAAAAGGGAAAGGTGCTGCTATCGGTGCCGCCGTAGGTGCTGCCGTAGGTACAACCGCCGGAGCTCTCATCGGCAAGAAAATGGATAAAGCCGCCGAACAGGCCAAACAGGTCGAAGGCGCACAAGTCGAGCAGGTAACCGACAACAACGGTCTGCAAGCCGTGAAGGTAACCTTCGACTCGGGTATCCTCTTCTCGACGAGCAGTTCTACACTCAGCGCTTCGGCCAAAGCGGCTCTGAGCAAATTTGCCAACAACGTGCTCAACCAGAACCGCGACATGGACGTCGCCATCTATGGATATACCGACAATCAGGGGTGGAAAAACTCGACTGCCGAGCAAAGCTACCAAAAGAACCTGAACCTGTCGCAGGAACGCGCCCAAAGCGTAGCCAGCTATCTGCTGGGTTGCGGCGTATCGTCGACCCAAATCAAGACGGTCGAGGGTATGGGCGAAGCCAATCCCGTAGCCGACAACTCGACCGCTGCCGGCCGTCAGGAAAATCGCCGCGTAGAGGTATATCTCTATGCCAGCCAGCAGATGATTCAACAGGCCGAGGCCGGAACGCTTTAAGCGCCACAAGCTCATCACTCAGGCCGGACAGCAATTGTGCTTCCGGCCTGTTTCAAACGATTTCGACCGGACGTGTTGCATACTGGATAGCCGGAGGATTTGTCATGAGCTCCTACTAATTTATTGACAATAAAAAAAATCGGAATAATGAAAACTGTTTATCTATTTCTCGCTACAGGATTTGAAGAATTGGAAGCCCTCACGGTCGTAGACATGTTGCGCCGTGCCGGTATCGACATCACCACGGTTTCCATCTCGCGCAACCTTCAAGTCGAGAGCTCTCACGGAGTAACTGTAACCGCCGACTGCACTTGGGTAGAACTGTCGGCCGACGATGTAGAATGGCTTGTCTTGCCCGGCGGAATGCCCGGCACCAAACATTTGAGCGAATGCAAGCCTCTCGTGTCGCTGCTGCAACGCCATGCTGCCGCCAACAAACACATCGCGGCTATCTGCGCAGCCCCCTCGGTTTTGGGTCAAGCCGGACTGCTCAACGGTTACAAGGCCACCTGCTATCCCGGGTTCGAGCAATTCCTCACGGGTGCTACCCTCACTGGCGAACTCGTGACCGTAGACCGCAACATCACAACAGGTAAGGGGCCGGCTGCTGCTATCCCCTTCGCCACTGCCATCATCACCCAAATTGCCGGAGAAGAGAAGGCCAAGGAGGTGAGAGCGGCCATGCTGCTGTAACCACAGAAATAAGCCTAAAAAGATGGGCGGCTCTCACGTTCCTGTGAGAGCCGCCCATCTTTTTTATTACCCCATCGCCGCAGATATCAATCCTCACGGCGGGCTCATTCATACCGTTTCCCTTACTGAAAAAGGAGGCAAACCGGGGAAGATGTTCCATAAAAAAAGCGCTCCCGTTCGATGGAACAGGAGCGTTTTGTATCATTAAGTTCGGTTTGCGGGAGAGTTATCCCACAACCAGCGAAACCATCTTTTCCAACGCGTCGGAGAGATGCTCGGCATTCTTACCGCCGGCCTGGGCGAAATAGGGCTGTCCGCCACCGCCACCCTGAATCAGTTTGGCTGCTTCGCGCACAATGGCCGAGGCATTCTTGCCGTCGGCTACGACGTCGTTGCTGAACATGACCGTGAGCAGCGGTTTATCGTTGTCCTTGGTAGCAGCCACGAAAGCCAATCCCTCGGTCACTTCGTTGCGCAACAGGAAGGCAATGCCCTTCACCATATCGGCCGGCATAGGACCTACGAAGCGAATCAGCTTCAACCCGTCGACATTCTCGGCCGTCTTGATCATGCGGTCTTTTATCGAAACCATCTTCTCTTTCACATACTCCTCGGCCTGCTTGCGCAACTCGGCATTTTCGTCGATGGCCTTGTGAATGGCCTGCATCAAGTTGGGAGCATTGTTGAAAAGCGCAGCAATCTCTTTGAGCAAATCCTGCAACGAATTCATCGTCTCCTCGACACGAGCGCCGGTGATGGCCTCGATACGGCGTACACCAGCGGCAATCGAACTTTCGGAGAGAATCTTGATCATACCAATGTTACCGGTATTGGCCACGTGGGTACCGCCACACAGCTCGACCGACGACCCGAAGCGGATTACCCGCACCTCTTCGCCATACTTCTCGCCGAAGAGAGCCATGGCCCCCATCGCCTTGGCTTCGGCAATAGGCACGTTGCGACGCTCGTCCAGCGGAATAGCCTCGCGCACCTTGCGGTTGGCCAGCATCTCTACCTGGCGCAACTCCTCGTCGGTCACCTTCTTGAAGTGCGAGAAGTCAAAGCGCAACGACTGGGGCGACACATACGAACCTTTTTGCTCGACATGCGTACCCAGCACCTCACGCAAAGCCTCGTGCAGCAAGTGAGTGGCCGAGTGGTTGCAGGCCGTAGCCTGACGAGCCTCCTTGTCGATGACGGCATGGAACTGAGCCGTCACCTCCTCGGGCATCTGCTCGGCAATATGGATACTCAGGTTGTTCTCCCGTTTGGTTTGCAGAATCTCGACCGTCTCGTTGGCCGAAATCAGTTTACCCGTATCGCCTACCTGGCCACCCATCTCGGCATAGAACGGGGTGCGGTCGAGTACGATTTGATAATACTCGCGCGATTTTTGTTTCACCTTGCGGTAACGCAAGATGTGACAGTCGCATTCCAACTCGTCATAGCCCACAAATTCGGGTTCGCCCTCACGCAGCACAACCCAGTCGCCCGTCTCCACGGCAGCGGCGTTGCGGGCGCGCTCCTTCTGTTGTTGCATCTGCGCATCGAATCCGGCAATATCGACACCCAATCCCTTCTCTTTGAGAATGAGCTCGGTCAGGTCGAGCGGGAATCCGTAGGTATCGTAGAGGGTGAAGGCATCGAGACCGCTTATCTCGTTCTTGCCGGCAGCCTTGGTTTCGGCCATCACCTTGTCGAGCAACTTGATACCGGTTTCGAGGGTACGCAGGAAGGCATCTTCCTCCTCCTTGATTACCTTGCCGATAAGCACCTTCTGCTCTTTCAACTCGGGATAGGCATCGCCCATCGTCTCGATGAGCACATCAAGCAACTTGTAGAGGAAGGCCTGCTTCTGACCGAGGAAGGTATACCCGTAACGCACGGCCCGGCGCAGGATACGACGGATTACGTAACCGGCCTTGGCGTTCGACGGCAACTGGCCGTCGGTAATCGAGAAGGCTATCGTGCGGATATGGTCGGCAATCACACGCATGGCCACATCGACCTTGGGATCGTCGCCATAGGTCTTGCCGCACAAGCGTCCAATCTCCTTGATGATGGGCTGGAACACGTCGGTATCGTAGTTCGAGGTCTTGCCCTGCAACGCCATACAGAGACGTTCAAAGCCCATACCGGTATCGATTACCCGGGCAGGCAGCGGCTCGAGCGAACCGTCGGCCTTGCGGTTGTATTGCATGAACACGAGGTTCCATATCTCAATGACTTGCGGGTGGCTCTGGTTGACCAGCGTAAGGCCGTCGACCTCGGCACGCTCGGCATCGCTACGCAGGTCGATGTGGATTTCGGAGCAGGGACCGCAGGGACCCGTATCGCCCATTTCCCAGAAATTGTCGTGGCGGTTACCGTTGATGATGTGCTCCTTGGGCAGATGAGCTTCCCAGTAGGAGGCAGCCTCGTTGTCGCGCTCGAGCCCCTCGGGAGCGTAGCCCTCGAATACGGTGGCATAGAGACGGTCGGGGTCGATTTTCAACACATCGACCAGATATTCCCAGGCCCAGTTGATGGCCTCTTTCTTGAAGTAGTCGCCAAACGACCAGTTGCCCAGCATCTCAAACATCGTGTGGTGATAAGTATCGAGGCCCACCTCTTCCAAATCGTTGTGCTTCCCGCTCACACGCAGACATTTCTGTGAATCCGCGACTCTCTTGTACTTGGCGGGGACATTGCCCAGGATAATATCCTTGAACTGGTTCATGCCCGCATTGGTAAACATCAATGTAGGGTCGTCCTTAATGACCATGGGAGCCGAGGGGACAATCTGGTGACCTCGTTCCCTGAAAAATTCCTTAAAAGATTCACGAATCTCTTTTGCTGTAAGCATAACAATCTAATTAAATTAAGTTCCTGTGGCGCAGCCGTTCCGTTATCGAAACAGAAATCGCCGACATGGTATATTAATATTACCAAAAACAATTTGCAAAAATAGCTCAAATTATTATTTTTGTGCCCATGAGCAGACAAAAAAATGTTCAACAACAGCTATTTTTTAACTGCTTACCGATGCACACACCCACAAAGAGGGGCCGTTTGATATATCAATGAGCAAAAAAGTTTTCTACATATACAATCCCAAGACACTGACCTACGAACGGGTATATCCTTCCCTCCGCCAGCGCATCGCCGTGGTGTTGCGGCACCTGCTCGTGGGGAGCGTACTCAGTGTGGTGATTATCGCCGGCTTCTACTTTTGGCTGGGTTCGCCCAAGGAGGAGATTCTGAAACTGGAAAACGAACAGATGAAGACCCAGTACAAACTGCTCTCCAAGCGGGTCGACGCCGCTCTGGCCGTCATGAGCGACCTGCAACAGCGCGACGACAACATGTACCGGGTGGTGCTGCAAGCCGAGCCGGTGAATGCCGAGGTGCGCGACAACGGTATCTACAACCCCAGCCGCTATGCCGACCTGCTGAAAATGAGCGACGCCCAACTGGTGGTATCGACCACCCAGAAGGTCGACAACCTCACCCGGCAGGTGTATGTGCAGTGCAACTCGATGAACGAACTTGTGAAACTGGCCCAGGGGCAGGAGGAGCGCATCAAGCATCTGCCTGCCATACAGCCGGTGGCCAACAAGGATTTGAAGCGCACCGCCTCGGGCTACGGCTACCGCGTGGACCCGGTGTACAAGACCACCAAGTTTCACGAAGGCATGGACTTTGCCGCCAACATCGGTACCCCCGTCTATGCCACGGGTAACGGACGGGTAATCGAGACCGGCTGGCAACAGGGCTACGGCAACACCGTCGTCATCGACCATGGTTACGACTACAAGACCCGCTATGCCCACCTGAACAAGATTCTGGTGCGCAAGGGGCAGGAGGTAATTCGCGGCGAAGAGATTGCCGAGGTGGGCAACACCGGCAAATCGACGGGCCCGCACCTGCACTACGAGGTACTCTACAAGGGGAAGCCCGAGAATCCGATCAACTACTATTTCTTCGACTTGTCGCCCGAGGACTACGACCGCATGATTCAACTGGCCGAGAATCAAGGCCGTGTCATGGACTAACCAAATACGCTATCGCATGAGAGAGACAGAACCCGAAAGACAAAAGCTCTACTACACCATCGGCGAGGTATCCGAGATGCTCGATGTAAACCAGTCGCTGCTGCGCTACTGGGAGTCGGAGTTCAAGACCATCAAGCCCAAACGTTCGCCCAAGGGCACCCGCTACTATTCCCAGAAAGACATCGAAGAGATCAAGCTCATTCACTACCTGCTCAAAGAGCGCAAACTCAAAATCGAGGGGGCCAAGCAGGTACTCAAAAACAAACGGGAGAGCGTAGCCCGCACCCAACAGGTGGTGGAGCGACTCCAAGCCATACGCGACGAGTTAGCGGAAATCATCGACGACATGGAATAGGCGCGACCCCCTGTACCGACGGAAGAGCCGCGGCAAACACCACACACCCAGCAGAAGCCCCAACAGCGCCCCGCAACTGTTGGCCAGGAAATCGAACCAGTCGGCACTGCGCCCCAGGGTCATCGCCCCTTGCAACAGCTCCATCAGTCCGCCCCACGCTATCGCCACAAACAGCCATGCCACCAACCGTCCCGGAGTAAACCCGAAGCCCAGGCGATACAAATCGTAACACCCTACCACAACCAACCCCAGATACATACAGCCATGCACCACCTTGTCGGCCCCTTCGAAAAGGTGCATCTCCTCGGCGTGCACCGGGTCCTCGGCCAGCGAGAGGTAGGCGATGACCAGGAATACAAGTATCGTAGGCACGAACGGCCAAATCTTGAAAAAACGCATACGTTTCTAATTCTTTAGATGATAGAACATATATCCCGCCCAAGAGGTCGGACAACGCCCCTTCTTAATCAAGATACCCGCAAAGGTAACGCTTTCCTCCGGCAAAAACAAACCGGGCCAACTATCCGAAAATCACGACAATCCCTTGCTACCCGAGAGCCTCCATCAATTACATTTTTTCATAAAATCAGCCCAAACCCTTTTTTATCGATACTTTTTGCAAATGAATAAATTTAAATTTTATACTTTTGCAATTGAATATTAAGATGGAATAAAAATGGGAGAACATGTAAAATTTGCAACCAAACTGGGCATTATCGCCACCACGGTGGGTTCGGCGGTAGGTTTGGGAAATATCTGGCGATTTCCCTACGAAGCCGGCATGAATGGCGGTGGCGCCTTTCTGATGGTCTATATTCTGTGTGTACTGGTGCTGGGCATACCGGTCATGTGTGCCGAGTTCATCATCGGCCGCCACTCCAAGAGTGACACGGTCGATGCCTTCCGCAAACTGCGTCCCGGCAGCCGCTGGCACTACATAGGCTACATCGGCATATTGGCCTCGGTACTTATCCTGGGCTACTATCTGGTCATCTCGGGCTGGACGCTCGAATACCTCTTCCGCGCCATCACCAACGACCTGACGGGAAAGACCGCTGCCGAGTTCCGAGCCGAGCAAAATGCCTTTATCCAAAGTGATTTACGCCCGTTATTGTGGACTTACATCTTCCTGTTTATCAACTATATTATCCTATCGCGGGGCGTACAGAAGGGTATCGAGAAGATGTCGAACATACTCATGCCGCTACTGTTCGTCATACTGCTTGTCTTCTGTGTGCGTTCGCTCACGCTGCCGGGTTCGAGCGAAGGGCTCTCCTTCTTCCTGCACCCCGACTTCTCCAAGATTACCCCGCAAGTCATCATACGGGCCATGGGGCAAGCCTTCTTCTCGCTAAGTCTGGGCATGGGTATCCTCATCACCTACTCCTCCTACTTCACGGCCAAGACCCACCTGATCAAGACCGCTACCACGGTGGCCATACTCGACACCTCGGTAGCCATACTCTCCGGCATCATCATCTTCCCGGCCGTATTCTCCTGCGGGCTCGACCCCGTAGCGGGTCCCGACCTGGTGTTCGTCACGCTGCCCAACGTCTTCAACCAGATGCCCGTATCGGCCCTGTGGTCGACGCTCTTCTTCCTGTTGCTCACGGTAGCGGCGCTCACCTCGACGGTATCGCTCTTCGAGGTCTCCATCGCCTTCCTCATCAACTACCTGAACATGAGCCGCAAGAAGGCTACCCGCATCATGATGCTCGTCATCGCCGTGCTCAGCACCGTCAGCTCGCTGTCGATAGGTTCGTGGAGCGACATACGCATCTTCGGAAAGACGCTCTTCGACGCCTGCGACTACTTCTCGGCCATCATCTTGTTGCCCGTGGGCGGACTGCTCATCAGTATCTTCATCGGCTGGTTCTTGAAGAAGAACATCTCGCGCGAGGAGCTCACCAACCGCAACAAGCTGCACGAGCCGCTGTTTAGTGCCATCTTCTTCTGCATCAAGTACATTGCCCCGATTATCATCATACTCATCTTCCTGTCGGGATTCGGCATCATCTGACCATGGCTCTGCGGCACGACTCCTACTTCAACCTCTCGAAGGGTGAACGGCGGGCTACCCTGTGGCTGGCCATCGTCCTGGTAATTCTCATCGGGGCACGCCTCGCCCGGCAATACCTGCCGGCGCGGGAGAGTGAGGCAGACAGCACCGAGCAAACAACCTTTCAACAGGAATTGAAGGAGTTTGGCAACTCGCTCCGCGAAAAGGAAACCCCGAGCGGGAAGAAGCAATCGGCTTCCACCCGGGAACCCCGGCAACCTAAAAAGCTGGAACCGGTTCCCCGCGAAGAGTAATCCCCCTTTTGCCGACAGCCCAAGAGAGAGGGTGTACAGCCACAACAAAGTTTTTGCCGGAATCATACCGTTCCATTCAACAAAAAGCGTTATCTTCGCTTAATTAAAGCAAGGGCAGCGGCACCGAGACACGTCCAATTTCCCGGCAATGCCTCCGACCCCTGTAAGAGACTGTGTATATGATGTTTCGGAACGTACAGAGAAAAACGCTATCGTTAAACCTCGGGGGCGAACTCCTTTCGCTGTCGAGGCCCCTGGTCATGGGTATTCTCAACGTGACCCCCGACTCGTTCTATGCCGGCAGCCGCACCCCCGAGCGGGAGCAGATTGCCGCCCGGGTACGCCAGATGGTCGACGAAGGGGCCGACATCATCGACATCGGCGCCTACTCGTCGCGGCCTCAGGCTACCGACATTACCCCCGACGAGGAGATGCGCCGCCTTGCCACGGGGCTCGAAATCATTCGCCGGCTCTACCCGCAGGCCCATGTATCGGTCGATACCTTCCGGGCCGATGTGGCCGCCCGCTGCGTGCGGGAATACGGGGTGCAAATCATCAACGACATCTCGGGCGGCGAACTCGACCCGCACATGTTCGAGACCGTGGCCGAACTGAAAACGGCCTATATTCTCATGCACATGAAGGGCTCGCCACAGACGATGATGCAGCAAACGCACTACGACCACCTTATCGCCGAGATGCTCTACTACTTTGCCGAGCGCATCGCCCGGCTCGAAAGCCTCGGGGTGAACGACATCATCATCGACCCGGGCTTCGGTTTCAGCAAAACCCTCGACGACAACTACCGGCTCATGAACCGGCTCGACGAATTTGCCCGCATCGGCCTGCCTCTGCTGGTAGGCATATCGCGCAAATCGATGATATACAAACTGCTGGGCTCGACACCCGACGAGAGTCTCAACGGCACCACGGTGCTCAACACGCTGGCTCTGCTGGGAGGGGCTCACATCTTGCGGGTGCACGACGTCAAAGCGGCCGTCGAGACGGTCAACTTAGTTTCCAAAACCTTACAATCGACAGACTGACATGTTTTCATTCGGCATAAAAGACATTATCGACATACTCATCGTGGCCTTGCTGCTCTACACCCTCTACAAGATGATGAAGGAGTCGGGCACGATAAGCATCTTTACCGGGGTGCTGGCCTTCGTGGGGGTGTGGATCGTGGTCAAACAGATACTCGACATGCGGCTCATCGGCTCCATCATGGACAAGTTCATGAGCGTGGGTCTGCTCATTCTCGTCATTCTGTTTCAGGACGAAATCAAACGGTTTCTCGTGCAACTGGGCTCCCACAAGCGATGGCGGTTCTTCTTCAACTTCTTCCTCAAACACAAGGAGCAGGGCGAAAAGCCCTACATCATACCGGTCGTCTATGCCTGCATGAACATGGCCAAGACCAAGACGGGCGCCCTCATCGTCATCGAACAGGGGGTATCGCTCGACAACTACAAGAACACCGGCGACACCATCAATGCCAACGTGAACGCGCGGCTCATCGAGAACATCTTCTTCAAGAACAGCCCGCTGCACGACGGCGCCCTCATCATTGCCAACGACCGTATCGCCGCCGCGGCCTGCATCTTGCCGGTATCGCACAACAACAAGATTCCCAAATCGATGGGACTGCGTCACCGCTCGGCCCTGGGCATCACCGAGGTAACCGACGCACTGGCCATCGTCGTGTCGGAAGAGACGGGCAACATCTCGCTCGCCCACAACGGCAAAATCACCACTAAAATATCGGGTAAGGACCTGGAACGCATGCTGGTACAGGAGGCTATCGACTAAGCGCCCCGCGACAACAGAAGGCATCAGCCGCAGTCGGTCGACGACCCCGTGTGAGCCTTCTGCTCGGCCAGCGTATTGCGCTCCCAGAATACCCCGTCGGCATAACCTTGAATCGACAGGTCATGCTCGGCCAGGCTCAGCCGCTTGGCCGCCCACAGACAATACTCCTCATTCAGCTCCACCCCCAGGTAACGACGGTTCAATTTCTTGGCTACCACGGCCGCGGTACCGCTCCCCAGGAAGGGGTCGAAGACGAGGTCGCCCTCGCGCGACGAGGCCAGAATCAACTTGGCATAGAGCTTCTCGGGCTTCTGCGTGGGGTGGTCGGTATTCTCGGGCATCGACCAGAAGGGAATGCTGATATCGTCCCAAAAGTTCGAGGGACAGGTGAGGCGGAAATTCCCCCGGTCGCTCTCCTCCCAATCCTTGGGCTTCCCGTTCTGCCGGTAAGGCGCCAGTACCCGTCGCTTCTGCTTCACCGCCTCGACATTGAAATAGTAATGGTGCTTGTCTTTCACCCCATACCAGATATCCTCCATGCCGTTTTTCCAGTTCTGCCGGGCCCCCTTGCCCTTCTCGCGCTGCCAGGTGATGCGGTTGAGTACCGTGAGCTCCTCGTCCATCACCGTCTGCAAGGCAGCGGTGCAGCGCCAGTCGCCGCACAGGTAGAGCGACCCCGTGGGTTTCAACTTCCCGCACACCCGGTGGAACCAGCTGCGCAGATAGTCCAGATAGGCCTCTTGCGAACGGGCTTGAAAGTTCATGCCGTGGAAATTCTTCGACAGGTTGTAGGGAGGATCGACGATAATGAGGTCGGCAATGCGGTCGGGAATACGGTCGAGTACCGCCAGGAGGTCGCCCCGGATAATCCGGTTGTCGAAATCGAAACCGTCGGTTACCGCCTCGGCCGGCGTAATCAATTGGCTCAACGCCGCCACCTCGTCGGGGGTAATCGTTATGGTGCGGTTGTTCTTGGCACGTTTCTTCTCCATACACTCATTCCGGGACCGGGACTTGTCCGGCCAACCCGTCGGTGAAGATAGTCAATTTTCGGCAAATCGGCGGCTACCCCACCCCTGAAAAAAAAGAAGAGGGGCACGAAACTGGTTTCGCACCCCTCTCTGTATCCTAAAAGTCTGATAGATTCCTCACGAACGGTTGGCCCGCTTGCGCTCGGTCTCGTCGAGAATAATCTTGCGCAGACGCAAGTGGTGGGGAGTCACCTCGACATATTCATCTTCCTTGATGTATTCGAGCGCCTCTTCCAAGCTGAAAATGACCGGCGGAACGATACGTGCCTTGTCGTCGGCACCCGACGCACGCATGTTGGTCAACTTCTTCGACTTGGTCACATTCACCACGATATCGTTCTCCTTGGCGTTCTCGCCCACAACCTGACCGGCATAGACCTCCTCTTGCGGGAAGATGAAGAAACGGCCGCGATCCTGCAACTTATCGATGGCATAGGCATAGGCCGTACCCGACTCCATGGCGATGAGCGAACCGTTGGTACGACGGTCTATATCGCCCTTCCACGGTTGATATTCGAGGAACCGGTGTGCCATGATGGCCTCGCCGGCCGAAGCGGTCAGTACATTGGTGCGCAACCCGATGATGCCGCGCGAAGGAATTTGGAACTCGATGTGTATGCGGTCGTTCTGGGTGGTCATCGATACCATCTCGCCCTTGCGGCGAGTTACCATATCGATAATCTTGCTGGCATACTCCTCGGGCAGGTTGATGGTAAGCAATTCGACCGGTTCGCATTTCTGCCCGTCGATCTCCTTGATGATTACCTGCGGCTGACCTACCTGCAATTCGTAACCCTCGCGACGCATCGTCTCAATCAAGACCGACAAGTGCAACACACCACGGCCGTAGACCGTCCAGGCATCGTCGCTATCGCCCCGCTCCACACGCAGAGCCAGATTCTTGTCGAGCTCGCGTTTCAAGCGCTCGGCAATGTGACGCGAAGTGACATATTTACCGTCCTTCCCGAAGAAGGGCGAATCGTTAATCGTGAACAACATCGACATCGTGGGCTCGTCGATGGCGATACGAGGCAACGCCTCGGGCTCATTGGCATCGGCAATAGTATCGCCAATCTCGAAATTCTCGATACCCACGAGAGCGCAAATATCGCCCGACTCTACCGACTGCACTTTGGTGCGGCCCATACCCTCAAACACGTCGAGTTCCTTGATGCGCTGTTTCACCGTCGAACCGTCTTTCTTGCACAGAGCGACCTCCATGCCCTCTTTCAACACACCGCGGTGTACACGACCCACGGCGATACGGCCTACATACGACGAATAGTCGAGCGAGGTAATCAGCATCTGGGGCGTACCTTCGAGATGTTGCGGCTCGGGAATGTATTTGATGATGGCATCGAGCAGCGGGGTAATGTTGTCGGTCGGTTTACGCCAGTCGGTCGAGAACCAGCCCTGCTTGGCCGAACCGTATATGGTGGGAAAATCGAGCTGGTCTTCGGTAGCATCGAGGCTGAACATGAGGTCGAGCACCATCTCCTGCACCTCGTCGGGGCGGCAGTTCGGCTTATCCACCTTGTTGATAACCACGATAGGCTTCAACCCTATCTCGATAGCCTTCTGCAACACAAAGCGGGTTTGCGGCATGGGGCCCTCGAAGGCATCGACCAACAGCAGACAGCCGTCGGCCATGTTGAGCACACGCTCCACCTCACCTCCGAAATCGGAGTGCCCCGGGGTGTCTATAATATTGATTTTGTAATCTTTGTACCGAATAGAAACATTTTTGGAGAGAATCGTGATACCTCGTTCCCGTTCCAAATCATTATTATCCAATATCAACTCTCCGGAGTTCTGGTTCTCGCGAAAAAGGTGTCCGGCCAAAAGCATTTTGTCCACCAGCGTCGTCTTGCCGTGGTCGACGTGAGCGATAATCGCAATGTTTCTGATTTTCTGCATATAACCTATTTTAACCAAGTAAAGGCCACACACAACGCAAGTTACACCTGCAACAGCCTCTACGTTTCAAGGTGCAAAGTTACTATATTTTTTTAAATGATACATCACTCTGTAAGTTTTAGTAAGAGTCAACAAACACCCAAAGATTAGGATCTCCCTTTTACCTTTAAATAAACGAGCCTTATACTTGGTAAAAAAGGTTTAGCAATAGCACTTAAATATAAGAACAATCTAGGATACGTACCAATAAATGCAATCAATCTATCCTGATATGGTAGCATTGGCTTATACTGAATCAACAACTCTTTCCTGTCCTTATAAGACAATCTCCACCAATATCGAAGAATCATACTCTTATATCCAAAATCATAATGTGCCTTTACCACTTCCGCAGCGTCATGCTCATTCTTTTTTATCTCTTTCTGGTAAATATTACCTATACGACGATTTAATTCAAATATTTCTATAACTTTTCGTACATTAACACCTACTTTTGTAGTAGATGGAGAATCATTTACTTCATATCGATAAACTAAAATTGGAGAATATTTTATTTTTTGAGCTGTAACAAAACAAGCAATACTATAATCCATATCCTCAAATTGCACATTTTCTACAAAAAATAAATCATTTTTAATCAAAAACTGACGACTGTAAGAACACAGCCAAGGCACCCATGGAATTGAATTTCTTTTCATAAAATCTCGCCCCGACATTATTTCTTGGCTATCAGAAAGAGTCCGACATTCTTTACCCCCCCCATTTTCAACAATCACATAATCAAATTTCATTATATCCAGCCCCTTATTCCGCTCTAATTCTTCTTTCAATTGAATCAGAGCATCAGGAAGAAAGGCATCATCAGCATCAATATACAATATATAATCCCCAATAGATGCTCTCACTCCAGTATTACGAGCGGCACCCTGTCTACGATTTTTTTCATGGGTAATCAATCGCAAATTTTTATGAGACAAACCATACGCTGAAATTACTTTGGCTGTATTATCGATTGAAGCATCATTCACGCATATAACCTCGAAATCATCTTCACATAAACCTTGTGTGTATATGCTATCCAAACATTGCCCTATGCATTGTTCCCCATTATACACAGGTATAATAATAGAAAAGAATGGACCCATTAGTAACCAATTTTAACAATAAACAGAATAGAAAATAAGTATTCAATATTAATATTATGCAAATATAATAAAAACGAATCCACTCATACAATTTCTTACTCTCGAAAAAAGAGGCTTTATTTTTTTGTAACTCAAAAACAAATAGCTACCTTTGTGCGCTCAATAATTTTTATTAACAACAAAACTCAAAGAAATGTACTTAGATTCTGAGAAAAAGAAAGAGATCTTTGGGAAATACGGAAAGTCCAATACTGATACTGGCTCACCCGAAGCGCAGATTGCATTATTTTCCTACCGTATAGCCCATTTGACTGAGCACTTGAAGTCAAATCATAAAGATCATAGCACTGAACGAGCTCTTAAAATGTTGGTAGGTAAACGTCGTCGTTTGCTCGACTACCTCATCAAGGTCGACATCAACCGCTACCGTGCCATCATCGCACAAAAAGAGCTGGGTATCAGAAAGTAATTCTTTACGCTACACAGCAAAAAGAAAAGCGATTCGAAAACGAATCGCTTTTTTTGTATCCTTACCGAAGGTGCCGGCCCGCTCAATCGTCATAACGCTCCATTTCATAGCCATAGCTGGACGAGCTATAACTGTCGCTGTAAAGAATCAGCGTAGTGGCATAATCCTCGTCCCGACCATAGGCCCACAAATTGGCCCGATAGTGGAACATCTCGCCATCGCCACTAAGATCGACCCACTCTTTGTAGAACTCGTGATAAGCGCTGCCTTCTTCCGACTCAAATCCAAACACGAAGCCGACGAAGCCGTCGCCATCGAGGTCGCACGGGCAAGTATAATCGGTAATCATCTCCGACGGGAGGGTGCCCCCACCCAGACTTTGACGGTTCAAAACCACCTCACTCGAGAAATGGAAATGTGCCTGGCCGTTGGAAAACTCAATCCACTCAATCGAACAGGGAAGTTCTTCACCCACATAGGCCATCTCGCCCGACGGGTTCTCGACATAACCGGCTTTTACTACCCGCCACTTACCGGCCAGAGCCGTGGTATAATTCCCTTGTATGGGTTCGTCGTCGCCCCCGAAAAGGTCGTCCATCAACTCGCTGCACGAGGTCAGAGAGACTACCGTCAGGGAGACCAGCAGCATCCGCAATATACTATCTTTCAGTCTCATATTCTTCTTTTTATTAAACTCACAAACTCATAGCTTGTACAATCAGTCGTCGTAACGCTTCATCTCATAGCCAAAGTCGACACACTCGGCATTGGTGCCATAGAGCACAAGCGTGGTGGCATAGTCCTCGTCCTTGCCATAGGCCCACTGACGCACCGACGAGTAGAATATCTCTCCGGTATCGCCCATATCATACTCGGCATAGGTCTCGACATAGCTGTCCCGATCGCTGTCGTATCTGAACCCGAAGACGAAATTATGGAAACCACTCCCGTCGAGTTCACACGTACAAGTATAATCGGTCATGGTTGTCGAGGGTCTCTCACTCCCGCCAAAGCCGAGGTAATCGAGGGTTACCGGCTGTGAAAAGTGAAAATGAGCCTGACCGTTGGAAAATTCGATCCACTCGAGCGAACAGGGCACTTCACCCCCTTCTCTCACATGAGCCATCTCTTCCGGTACATTTTCAATATCCCCGGCAGCTACGACCCTCCACTTACCGGCAAGGGCTGTCGAGAAATTACACTGAATGGAGTCCTCCTCTCCATCTCCAAAAAGTTCCTCCATCAATTCGCCGCACGATGTAAAAGAAAGCAGCACACTCAGGCACAACAGTACCCCCGAAATTTTTCTTAAACTGATCATTGTATATATTCGATTAAAAGATTTGTCTATCTCAGCACCGTGATACAGTCGTTTCACGCCTCAAAGATAACATTCTTTTACATATTATTACCTCGATACCCACCTTTATTTATCAAAAATCTCATGCTGTCTCATAAACAATCAAGCCGCGACTATCAAAAGATAATCGCGGCTCTGGCTGTCGGTCATACACCTTGTCGTATTATATACGTTCCAATACGGTTTGAATCAGATCCGAAACGGCCGTCTTGTAATTGGGATTGGCATGATGAGCCACCCGGTTGGCAATGATGCTGCACACGGTCATGGCCTTGTGCCCCATCAGCTTCGACAGGCCGGCCAGGGCCGAGCTCTCCATTTCGTAGTTGGTCACCACATAGCGGCCATATTTGAAGGCCTCGATTTTCTTGTTCAGGTCGGGGTCGGCCAGCGGCAGACGCAGTTCACGACCCTGCGGGCCATAGAAACCGTTGGCCGAGATGGTCACACCCCGCACCATGTCGTCACCACCGATACGGGCCACCAGTTCGGGGTCGCTGTCGACCACATAAGGTGCCGCCCACAGCGGGTTCCACTTGACGGCCTCGCAAAAAGCCTTTTCAAAATCGAGGTCACAAATCTCGTTGCGCCCGGCATAGAAGTTGAGTACCCCGTCAAACCCGATGGCCTTCTCGGCAATAACCGGCGTTCCGATGGGGACATGGGGTTGCAAACCGCCCGAGGTTCCTACCCTCACGAGGGTCAACTGGCGGAACTGGGGTTTCTCATATCGGGTGGCAAAGTCGATATTGGCCAAGGCATCGAGTTCGTTGACCACAATATCGATATTGTCGGTACCGATACCATGCGAAAGGCACATCACCGGTTTGCCTTTATAGGTTCCGCCTATGGTATGAAACTCCCGGCTCGAAACCTCGAAATCGCGGGTGTCGAAAAACGAAGCGACCAAATCGACCCGACCGGGGTCACCTACCAAGATTACCTTGTCTCTCAACTGCTCGGGGAGCAAATGCAGATGGAAGGCACTGCCATCGGCATTGATGATAAATTCTGACTCTGGGAAATGTTTCATATTGCTAAAAATTTTACCACGCCGCCCGATTGGGGACGGCGTGGTACGAATATACGGATTGTGAGTGAATCGGCGAAATTGTTTGTTCTAATTTTGCCTAAAAAGCCATGAACGACTCGGGGTTCACACCTCCGCTCCCGGCACAGTACGAGCCACGACGTGTCACGCCTTCTTCTCGGCAGCTTTCTTGGCAGCTTCGGTCTTGGCCTCCTTCTCCTTCTTGGCCTCGGCCCGTTTGGAGTGGCGTTCGGTACGAGCCGACTTCAACTCCTTTTGCAACATCTCTATCTCCGAGGCCTGGTTCTTGATGGTGGTGAGCAGGGCGTTCAACTCCTCGTTTTCAATCGACTCGGGATATTGTGCCTCCACCCGCACGATAAAGTCGCTCAACACATTCATGTAGTTGGTAAAGGCCTCATAGGGGCTGTCGTAGGGGCTGTAATGGCTATGTACGGCTCCGTCGGAGAGGTACTTGGTGCACATGTAGTAGAAGTGGTCGCTGGCTTGCAGATAGTTCCAATCCTGTTTCAACCGACGGTCGTCGCACAGGCGCACCCGCTCGGCTACCGAATAGAGTTTGCTGAAAGCCTCGTTTTGCAACGTGTTCCCCAACCAGGCACTGGTATCGCGTGCCTCATCGGCCCACGACATGGGATAGGGTACCGACAGGGCGTCGACCGGTTTGAGCCGGCTGATGGCCTCGGTAGGCGTGCAGAAGCCTATGCCCTCCTGCTCGGCGAAACGAGGCAGGGCTTTCATGAACTCGAAGATACCCGACTCGCGCGGTTGCAACTCGCCCAGCGTTTCATAGTTCATGAAGAGGTTGATAATGGGCTCCTCGGCCGGTGTGTTCTTGATCCAGGAGATAAACTTGTCGGCCGTGAGGGGATAGTCGCTCCACTCGTAGTTGGAGAAGCGGAACGAAATATCGTCGCTCATCTTGTAGTTCTTCAACAGCAATTTCAGTTTGGGAGCCGCCGCCGAGCAATAGAGGTAGTTGGGACTCTTCCAACCCAATATGTGCTTGGCCCCTTCGGTAATGGCACCCTTGAATCCCATCGAGGCAATCATCGAGGCAATGTCGTCGGAGAATATCAACTCGGTATTGCGGAATACCTTGGGCTTCACGCCAAAGAGCTGTTCAATCTTTTCGTCGTGTTGCTTGACCTGAATCTTAAACTCTTCGGGATCGCTCAGCGAGGCCAGCGAGTGGGCATAGGTCTCGGAAAGTATCTCCACACAACCAGTCTTGACCAGCTCTTTCATGCTGTCGATAAACTCGGGCACATATATTTCGAGCTGTTCGAGAGCGACACCCGAGATGGAGAAGGCTACCTTGAACTTGCCGTTGGTATTCTTGATCATCTCGAGCAACGTGGCATTGGCCGGCAGATAGGACCGTTGAGCGATGCGGGTGATAATATCGTCGTTGGTAAAATCGTCGTAGTAATAGTGGTCGTTACCGATGTCAAAGAAACGATAGCGTTTCAGGCGAAACGGTTGATGAATCTGAAAATAGAAACAAATGGTTTTCATATGAGGTTGTGTTTTTTTCATTAATTATAATTGCGCAGCACATTGTGGTAGATGTCGAGTACCTTCTGGCCGGCATATTTCCATTTAATCTCACCTACCTCACGCTCGCCTTCTTCGCGCAACTGCTTGTAGATGGCAGGATAGGTAATGATCGAATAGATGGCATCGGCCATGGCGTCGATGTCCCAATAGTCGATTTTGATGACATTGGTCAAGATTTCGGCACACCCCGACTGCTTCGAGATAATCGAGGGTACCCCCACCTGCATGGCTTCGAGCGGCGAAATACCGAAGGGCTCGGATACCGAAGGCATCACATACACGTCGCTCGCCTTCAACATCTCGTAGACCTGACGCCCCCGCAGGAATCCGGTAAAGTGGAAACGGTCCGATATGTTGCGTTGGGCCGACAGCATGATCATCTTGTTCATCATATCGCCGTTACCGGCCATGACAAACCGCACATTGTTAGTCTTGCGCAATACACGGGCTGCGGCCTCGACAAAATACTCGGGTCCCTTCTGCATGGTGATACGCCCCAGGAAGGTGACAATCTTCTCCTTGGGATTGTGAGGCATCACAATCGACTTGATTTCGTCGCTCAGCGGCTCAACGGCATTGTGCACCGTCGTCACCTTGGCCGGGTCGATATGATACTTTTCGATGACGGTCTGGCGCGTGAGGTTGCTCACCGTGATGATGTGGTCGGCGTGCAACATACCGTCGCGCTCGATATTGTAGACCGTGGGGTTCACATTGCCGCGGCTGCGGTCAAAGTCGGTTGCATGCACATGAATCACCAGCGGCTTCCCGCTCACCTGCTTGGCATGGATACCGGCCGGATAGGTGAGCCAGTCGTGCGAGTGAATAATATCGAACTGCTCGGTGCGGGCAATCACACCGGCCACGATAGAGTAGTTGTTGATCTCTTCCATGAGATTGTCGGGGTATCTTCCCGAAAACTCGATACAACCCAGATCATTTGTTTTCAGATAATTAAAATCTGCATAGATATGACTGCGAAGGTCGAAATACTCCTGGGGATCCATGCAGTAGCCATACCGCTGCTGCACGTAGTCCCAACTGACATCACGCCAGGCTACGGGGGTATTGGCGGCCCCGATGATATGGGCAAAAGTTTTATCCTCATCGCCATAGGGTTTCGGTATGACAAAGGTGATTTCAATGCCACCACACTCGGCCATGCCCTTGGTGAGGCCATAACTGGCCGTGCCCAAGCCTCCCAGGATATGAGGGGGAAATTCCCAACCAAACATAAGCGCTTTCATAGATATAGGAATTTAGGCTTTACATATTATACTTTTTCAATAACTTCAACACTCTCAATATCTCACCGACGTTGGCGGCATAGCTGATGGCTCCCCGGCCGGCAAACGGCGGATTGCCGTCGAACAGCTCGGAGATGGAGCCGATGCAGGTCTGCGACATTTCGTCTTCAAACCCTATCAGCATGCGTTCCAGGAACGACACGCCACTGATGCCGAATACTTTGAGATAGGCCTCGGCATAGGCTCCCATCAGCCACGGACGCGCCGGTCCCTGGTGATAGGCGTACTCCCGTTCGGTTTGCGAGCCCACGTAGGTGGGGTTATACCCATAGCTCTTGGGGCTGAGGGTGCGGATACCTTTGGGCGTGAGCAATTCGCGTGTCACCACTTCGAGTGCCCGTTTGCGCTGCCGCTTGTCGAGCGGCGAGTAATCGAGAGCCAGGGCAATGAGCATGTTGGGACGCACACTCCAATCCGACATAGACCCGTCGACATAGTCGATCAAGTAACCGTAATCGTTCAGGAAGGTATTGACAAACGACACACCAGCCTTGTCGGCAATGGCATTCCACTGCTCGACCTTCGAAGCCAGTTCCTTATCCTCGGCATAGAGAGCGGCAGCAAATTTCAGCGCATTGTACCACAAGGCGTTGAACTCTACCAGATAACCGCTGCGGGGATTCACGGGCCGACCGTCGACCACGGCGTTCATCCACGAGATAACCCGGTCCTTGCCGTTGGAGTAGAGCAACCCGTTGTCGTGCAGGAACAGATTGGGGTGCTTACCCTTGATGATGTAGTCGAGAATGTCGCACACGAAGCGGCCGTATTTCTCGCGACAAGCCTCCATACCCTTCTCCTTGGCATAGTGATAAACCGTCCAGATGGCCCACAACGGGATATCGGGCAAGTCGAGTTCACCGATATTCTCATCGAGTTCACCCGTTGTCATGAAATGGCGTAAAGCCTTCTCCGACGAGCTCATCACATCTTCAAAAGTCTGCTCGTCGTCAATAGCCAACGTACACCCCGGCAAAGCGATAAACTGGTCGCGAGCCCGCACTCTGAACCAGGGATAGCCTGCCAACAGGTAGTGTCCCTTCTTCTGTTTGAAATAGAACTGCTGTGCCGAATTTTTCAAGCAGTTGTAGAAACTGGAACGGCACAGATGACGATTGGCCAGCTCCTCATCATACAGGCGCGCCATCGAACGCGGCTTGGCCTCAACCGTCCCGGCCGAGAAGATAATGCTCTCGCCCTTCTTGATGGGAATCTCGAAATAGCCCGGTACATAGAGGTCCTCCTGATAGGGATAGCCCCGTTCCTGATCCTTGATATACTCTATTCCCTTGTACCAATGAGGGTCGAAGACAAACTTGGGCTCCTTGTTGCACTGCATGTAAAGCCGGGGATAGCCTTGATACAGACAGCAGCTGATACCGTTGGGAACCTCCTCATAGCGCTGGTCGAGCACATAATTCTCCACGCACAAGTCGTTGGCATTGCGGAAGGCGAGGAACGGCCGGAATTGCAATATCGTCGGAGAGTGGGCATCGACGAGCGTATATTTGATCAATATACGGTTCTCGTGCGAAACAAACACCTTCTCCTTGGTGAGAATTACACCTCCTACCCGATACATGGTCTGAGGCACCGACTCACAGTTAAATTCCCGAATGTACTTGTGGCCATTGGGGCTGAAACAATCGCCCTTGTACTTGTGCAAACCCAAGTTAAAGGCTGCCCCGTGCTGAATGACCGTCTCGTCCAGCGACGACAGCATCACATGGTTATCCTTGTCCAGCTCGGGAATGGGGATAACCAACAAGCCATGCTGCTTGCGGGTGTTGCAATCGACGATTGTCGTACAATGATAAGCCCCCGACTTGTTGGTACGCAGCATCTCCTTGGGCAGCGACCATTCGAGGTTTATCATCAGGTTCTTGTCAAATTTCAGATAACTCATATCTCAATTATATTTCACTTACTTTCTCTTCTTAAAACTCAATTTCTCTCCTGATGGTTGGCTATTTCCTCCCCTAAAACGGCAAAATATATCACAGAGTCAGAAGGCAACAGCCTATATTTGTCTCGAATTTAACATATAACGAAATAAAATGCAAACATTTTTCTCCCGAAAAAGGTATGTTCTTAAACACATCTTTACAAATAACAATATATCAATCTCTTAGAACAGTTTTAAAATAAAAAAGGTTCCGGCCGAAACCGAGACCTTTTTATGAAGAGAAGAGAGCTTCTTTTTATCGTTTGATTATGCGGTTCACCTGTACATCATATGGCATCAGAACGATTCGAGTGCTACGGCCAGGTTCTGCAAGAACATGCGCACCGAAAGGGCCAGCAGGATAATACCGAAGAACTTGCGCAACACATATACGCCTGTCTTGCCCAACACCCGTTCCAGAATGTGGACGTTGCGGATAACGATATAGATAACAACGATGTTGAGAACCAACGCTGCCAAGATGCTGCCCATACCATACAGGGCCCGCAACGAAAGCAGGGTGGTGAACGACCCGGCTCCGGCTATGAGCGGGAAGACGATAGGCACAATCGAGGCGGCTCCCTCAGGACCATCGTTCCTGAAAATCTCGATTCCCAACAACATCTCGATGGCCATCACAAAGATAACCAGCGCACCGGCGATGGCAAACGACGAGATATCGACCTGGAACAGTTCGAGAATTATGTTTCCCATGAAGAGGAAGGCCAGGAAGGTGATGAGCGAATAGACGGCGGCTTTCCAGGCTACGATGTTGTGGCCCTTTTGCTTCATGTCGATAATAATCGGGGTGAGGCCCGTAATATCGATTACCGCAAATAGAATAATAAATGCACTCAGAAAATCCTGAAAGTTAAACGACAGTATATCCATATTCCATATAGTTTAGGCATGTAACATTTTCCTCTTCAACCGGGCTCAAACGCCCGTCATTGCTTGCCTGGACCTGTTGTCCGACCGAGGCAAAGTTAATGAAAAAAAAAGAAATCAATACTTTCTAAACAAAGAAGATGTTTTAGCATTTCTAACGAAACATAGTAAAAAAAATTTGTTAGATTTGAAAAATCTAATCGAGAGAGCATATGGACAGCATGTATGATGTTTTATTACAGCTCCCTATCTTCCAGGGAGTGAGCCGGAATAAAATATCGGAGTTGATTGAAAAGATGAAATTTCATTTTCTCAAATACCCCGACGGCGAAAAAATTGTAACCAGTGGTGAAGAATGCAACCATCTGAAATTCCTTATCTCGGGAGAGATTCGGTCGGAACTGATCACCCAAAACGAGAAAATGAGAATTTCGGAAAAGATACAGGCTCCCAATGTGTTGGCGCCCGAGCATCTGTTTGGGCGGGACACTTATTTCCCGGCCAACCTGTATGCCTCGGGAACCGTGGGAATCATGCAAATCGAGAAGGCCTCGGTTGTACAGATGTTGCAGGAGGAACCCATCTTCCTCATCAACCTGTTGAATATCCTTTCCCGCAAGTCGCAGAAGGCACTTGAAAGTTTCACGGCACTCTCGTCGAACGACTTGAAGGAGCGTCTGGCCTTCTGGGTACTGAGCCTCACCCAACAGAAATCGACCGACATACGCATCATCTGCAAGCAGAAGGACCTCTACTCCTTCTTCGGGGTACAGCGGTCGGTCTTCCTGTCGACACTCGACGAACTGAAAGAGAACGGCATCATCGACTATGATCCCAAGGAGATTCTTATCCTCGACCGTACCCGCCTGAAAGATCTGTTCCTCGGGAGTGACCAGGAAGACGAATTTTAACCGACTCTTTATACGGGAGAAGAAACATTCTCCCCAAAGAGGCGGGAGGAAAGTCCCCATGAGAGTGAGAGGAATCCTGAACGGGGAGTTTTCTTCCAGACATAAAGAGCCCCCAAAGCCAAATGGCTTTGGGGGCTCTTCGTTTATCGTTCAGGCTACCGGCTCGGCCGGGAACCTTTTATTTCTTCACTACGCGGAAACTCTTGGTGCCTTCGTCCGTCGTCACAACCATAATCAGGCTACCGGCAGGGAGAGTGGTTCCCTCGATGTAGTTCTCACCTTCGCTCACCTCGACACGGCTCAACAACCGGCCGGCCAGGTCGAAGATGCGAGCTTCGCCGTTGCCTGTGGCAAACAGGGTTATACCCTCGGTAAAGAGCGTGGGATAGACCATCGTGTGTGCGGTACGATCACCGTCGATACCCGAAGGCAGGTCGCTGGAAGGCTCGATGTTCATCACGAAATCGTAGCAACCACCCTTGTCGATGTTGTCCATGGCGGTGTGTTCGTGAGCCGACTTGTTGTGCCAGGCATCGGAGAACTGGATTCTCAAACGGGTCTCGGCCACTTTGGCTTCGGCAGGCACCGTAATATTGACCGAGAAGTCTTTCATCATCGTATTACCGTTTGCTGACAAAGTTTGATCAGTGTCCTCATAAGAGTCGATACCTACCTTGGTAATCATCTCACCTTCATCGTCGAAATCGAAGTCGCGATTCCAGTCGGCAAAGAGTACGGCATGGCACCAAATCATCTGCTCAGTACACTGTACACGCAGGGTAAACTCCTGACCGGCTTCTACCGTAAAGGCCGACTGGGTGTCGATAAATACGGTCGACGGTTTGGACGAAAGCGTATAGTTGAGGTCCTCAACGGCACCAGTCGTTGTGGCTGAAGTCACATAACGAGCTTCAGTATCATGAATAGTTCCAGTGGGTTGTTCCCATTCGGTCAGGAAGGTGTACTCGGCCGAGGTCATCACACTGTTCGACATACCCTCTTTCATGGCGATGGCATTGACGGTAACGGTCTCACTCAGGGTGATGGGGTCCTCATACAGCGTCGAGTTGGCCGTGGGAGTAGAACCATCAAGCGTATAGTAGATTTGAGCACCTTCGGTGGCAGTAGTTATCTCCAAGGTCTGAGCCTCGGTATAATATCCGGCAGGAACCGAGAATACGGGAGCTGCTACGGCTTCAACACCAGGTTCAATATAGGTATCGGCCTGATTGGTGAGCCAGTCGAGCGAGAAGTTCATAAAATAGGTACTGTACATGTCGGTATTGTAATTCTCCTCGGCATAGACTCCTATCGTACCGTCTTCGAGAATGGCAATCGACGAATAGGCCGACCCGGTAGGACAAATCGACTTCTTCACCGGCCAGGTACGTCCCTCGTCGTAACTCAGGAACATGGTGAGGTTCTGTCGGTTGACACCATCGTTGGGCAACGTGTGGAGGATACGGTCCTTGTCATAACTGTCGACCGTCGAGGTGTATCTTACGATATCGCCGTTGCAGGCGGGCTCAACCAACTCGGGCCATGAGCTGACGGTAGAGGTTGTCTTTTGAGTCCAGCTAACAGCCTCGGTCGTCGAGGGTACATTGTCCGAAATCGTATAGAAACGGGCTCCCTTCGACTGGCGACGGATACTCATCAAGATGCGGCCGTCGTTCAGCTCTACCACTTTCGATTCGTCACCGCCTACCATAGCACAATTCGATACATTCCATGTCACACCGTTATCATTCGAATAAACCACATGATTGTAAAGTGTATTACCCGAATCGTGACGCATGGCAGCCACAAACATCAGCACTCCGTTGCGGGTTTTCAAACCGTTACCGGCAGCGCAGAACGAAGCGGTCCACGAGGCACGCTCACCGCTGAAAATCTGGTCGGTAATATCTTGGGGGGCGCTCCAATTCTGTCCATTGTCGGTACTGCGCGAGATATAGGTTCTGATGCGATTTGATGTCGTCGAGGCAAACAGGCCGTTGCCACCGATGAAGATACAGAGCAGTTCGTTCTCGGTATTGGTTTTTACAATAGCAGCGTCGCCATAGCCATGATACTGGCCCGTACCTTGTGCCATGGTTACAGGATCGCTCCATGTCTTACCGTTGTCGGTACTGCGGCGCACCACGATATCAATATCCTCGGGAATATCACTCTGGTTATATTTCCGTTTGTCGGTAATGGCTACAAGCGAACCGTCCCAAGCCGTAATGATGCCGGGGATACGGTAAGCCACCGAGCCATAATCGCCGGGGGCGAAGAGCAGGGTACGGCCCAACAGAATTTCACGGCTGCCCGTGGTTATGCTGCTCACGGCTTTCGTGTCGAGCATGGTGGGCTTGATGGCTACGCGGTTACCCTCGGCAGCCGTCTCGGCCACATCGAAAGTTACCCACAGATACTTGGTCCCTACGGGACTTTCGCCAGTAAGCGCACACTCTACGGTGTTTTCGGTGGGGGTACAAGTTCCCAAAAGTTCAGCCTCACCGGCCTTGCGGGGATCAAACGAATTTTGATCGGTCATGTATACCTTGATAGCAGTAATATCCTGCACGTTGGTCGTACCGGTCAAATCGAGTGAAAGATTGCCGAACGTATAGTTACCCTCTTGTCCGGTAATAGCAACAACCAGTGAAGAGGCAATCTCGTTGGTATTTCCGCGTCCGGTAAAGTTGGTATCGGCCTTGGCGGTAGCCGAGTAGATAGCGACCTCCGAGCCCACGGGATCGAATCCCGAAAGGGTAGCATCGTGACCATGGCCGCTAATATCGGGAACTGTCAAACCCGATATGTTGGCAAAGTCGTAAGCGGCAATCAAGGCTTCGGTATCCGGACCGACCGTAGCGTTCATATCGGCGGCTACCTCGGCAGCGGTCAATGCCTTGCTCCAAAAGCGGACATTGCCCAATTTACCGTCCATCAGATGATCGGGAGAACCAGAAGTACAACCAGAGCCCATGTAAATTTTGTTGGTGTTGACCACGGTCCACGAATCAAGTTCGTCGTTCTGTTTCTGATTTCCCTGCTGACCATCGCGATAAATAGTCACCGTATTGTCGGCCCGGTTGATGACCATGGCCAGGTGCATCCAGGTATCCGTAGCTCCAGTCCCCACGTTACACCAGTCGGAAAAGATATTTCCAGTGGTCGGTTTAGGCGTATTCACGGCATAGTATTGCGTGCTACTGCCACCGCCCCACAATTCATAGCCCGTGGTTTGTGTCTCCTCTCCCAGCATACGGCGGGAAACGAACCGTTGACCTTGTATCAACGCATCGACACTGACCCAACAAGTGATCGAAAAACTTTCATTCGCATCGATGTTAAAATCTTCGTGCGAAGGAATCTCAGCATACTGATCAGTCCCGTTAAACTCGATAAAGCTCGCAGGCTGAGAAAAAGTCGCAGTGTAGCTCGTCAACAGCATACCTGCGGTCAATAAGAAATTGGTTAACTTCATGATATCTACAATATTAAAATAAGATTCGCTGCGAATATACAAATATTATATTAAAATTTTACTATAAAATAAAAAAAATATTTCATTCTTAAATTTGTATAATGTCCCATTTTTCAATATGATACCATCATCAGCAGTACATACATATAAAAGAAGCCCGGGACAAATGCCCCGGGCTTCTATCTATTAAACGGTCAAATGAGCGCTTCTTAATCTTCCTGTTCTACGCCCCATTGCTGTTTGGCCAGACGACGGTAGTTGTTGTAACGCCATTTGGCATTGTCTTCGGCAGCTTTGAACAACTCGGCAGCTTCGGCAGGATATTGTTTCATTACCGAAGCGAAACGAACCTCACCTTTGAGGAAGTCTTGGAACTTCGACCAGTCGGGCTCTTTGCTGTCGAGCGTGAAGGGGTTCTTGCCCTCGGCTTCCAACTCGGGGTTGTAACGCCACAGGTGCCAGTAACCGCAAGCTACGGCAGCAGCCTCTTCGGCCTGAGCCTTACCCATACCGGCCTTCAAGCCGTGGTTGATACAGGGAGCATAGGCGATGATGATTGAAGGTCCGTGGTAAGCCTCGGCTTCACGGATAGCCTTCAAGGTCTGAGCCTGGTCGGCACCCATTGCAACTTGTGCGCAATATACATAACCGTAGGTCGAAGCGATGAGACCGAGGTCTTTCTTGCGGACACGTTTACCCGAAGCGGCAAACTTGGCGATGGCACCCATCGGGGTTGCCTTCGAAGCCTGACCACCGGTGTTGGAGTAAACCTCGGTATCGAGTACCAAGACGTTGACATTCTTGCCCGATGCCAATACGTGGTCGAGTCCGCCGAAACCGATGTCGTACGAAGCACCGTCACCACCGATAATCCATTGCGATTTCTTGATGAGGTACTGGCTGAGCGAAGCAATCTCCTTGCAGATGTCGCACTTGTCGGCGTTGGCTTTCACGATAGGTGTAATCTTGGCTTCGAGCTCGACAGTACGATCGGTGTCTTCCCGATTGGCAATCCAGTCGGCAAAGAGCTCCTTCGTTTCGGCCGGGCAGCCGTCGCTTTCGATAGCCTGTTTCATGAGTTTCTCCAGACGGTCGCGCATCTTCTCCACGGCGAGCGTCATACCCAGACCAAATTCGCAGAAGTCCTCGAACAGCGAGTTGGCCCAAGCCACGCCTTTGCCTTTCTCGTTGGTAGTATAGGGAGTCGAAGGAATCGAACCCGAGTAGATTGACGAACAACCCGTGGCGTTGGATACCATTTCGCGGTCGCCGAAGAGTTGCGAAATGAGTTTCACATACGGTGTCTCACCGCAACCCGAGCAGGCTCCCGAGAATTCAAACAGCGGAGTGGCAAACTGCGAGTTCTTCACATTCGACTTGATGTCTACCAGGTGTTGTTTGCTCTTCACGTGGTCGGCGCAATAGTCCCAGCGGGGAGCTTCGCTCAACTGGCTTTCGAGGTCGACCATCGAAAGGGCCTTGCCGTTCTTGTTGCCCGGACATACATCGACGCAGTTGCCGCAACCCAGACAGTCGAGTACATCGACCTGCATGCGGAAGTGCATGCCCTTCATCGTGGCGGGCACCTTCATCTCGAGCGTCTCACCCTCTTTGAAAGGCGATGCGGCGAGCTCGTCTGCATCGAGAACGAACGGACGAATCGAAGCGTGAGGACAAACGTAGGCACACTTGTTACATTGGATACAGTTCTGATTGTTCCATACCGGTACGAAGGTCGACACACCGCGTTTCTCATATTTGGCGGTTCCGGCAGGCCAGGTACCGTCCTCGATACCCGAGAAGGCCGATACGGGCAGGTCGTCGCCGGCCTGTGCGTTGATGACTTTCACTACCTTCTCGACAAATTCGGGAGCTTTGCTCTCTACGACTTCGTCGTCGGGGAGGTTGGCCCATGCGGGATCTACGGCCACTTTTTCATATTCACCGCCACGGTCTACGGCAGCGTAGTTCTTGTTCACCACATCTTCACCCTTCTTGCCATACGACTTCACGATGAATTTCTTCATCTGCTCGATGGCCAGGTCGACAGGGATAACCTCGGTGATGCGGAAGAAGGCCGATTGCAGAATGGTGTTGGTGCGGTTGCCCAACCCGATTTCCTGAGCAATCTTGGTAGCGTTGATGGTATAGAACGAGATGTTCTTCTGAGCCAACGTGCGTTTTACGTTGTTGGGCAAGTGTTTTACCAGCTCGTCGGCCGTCCAGATGGTATTGAGCAGGAAGGTACCGTTAGGACGGATACCGCGCAATACGTCGTACATGTGCAGATAGGCCTGAACGTGACAGGCAACGAAGTTAGGCGTATTTACCAGATAGGTCGAACGAATGGGGGTATCGCCGAAACGCAGGTGCGAGCAGGTGAAACCACCCGATTTCTTCGAGTCGTACGAGAAATAAGCCTGGCAATATTTGTCGGTGTTGTCGCCGATGATTTTTACCGAGTTCTTGTTGGCTCCTACCGTACCGTCGGCACCCAAGCCATAGAATTTGGCTTCGAACATGCCTTCGCCACCGAGAGCGAGCTCCTCTTTCGGGGGCAGCGAGGTGAAGGTAACGTCGTCGACGATACCGATGGTGAAGTGATCTTTGGGCTCGGGCAATGCGAGGTTCTCGTATACCGAGAGGATTTGCGTGGGAGTGGTATCTTTCGAGGCCAAACCGTAACGACCGCCTACGATAAGCGGGGCATCGGCCTTGCCGTAGAATACATCTCTTACATCGAGGTAGAGCGGTTCGCCGTTCGAGCCGGGCTCTTTGGTACGGTCGAGAACAGCCACGCGTTTTACCGTCTTGGGCATCACGGACAGGAAGTGCTCGGCCGAGAAAGGACGATACAGGTGAACGGCTACCAAACCTACCTTCTCGCCTTTGGCCATGAGGTAGTCGATGGCTTCGCGGGCAGCCTCGGTTACCGAACCCATGGCGATGATTACGCGGTCGGCATCTTCGGCACCGTAGTAGTTGAACAGGTGATAGTCACGACCTGTGATTTCGTTAATCTTCTGCATGTAGTCTTCCACGATAGCGGGTACGGCCTCGTAGAACTTGTTGGAGGCTTCGCGGTGTTGGAAGAAGGTATCGGGGTTCTCGGCCATACCGCGCATAACCGGCTTCTCGGGGTTCAAAGCGCGGGCACGGAACTCGGCCAAGGCCTCCTGGTCGATGAGCGGAGCCAGATCTTCGTTATCGAGAGCCTCGATTTTCTGAATCTCGTGCGAAGTACGGAATCCGTCGAAGAAGTTGACGAAGGGCACACGCGAACGAATGGTCGACAGGTGGGCAACACCGGCCAAATCCATTACCTCTTGTACCGAACCTTCGCACAACATGGCGAAACCGGTCTGACGGGTCGACATCACATCTTGGTGGTCACCGAAAATAGAGAGCGAGTGAGAAGCCAATGTACGAGCCGATACATGGAACACACAGGGCAGCAACTCACCGGCAATCTTGTACATGTTGGGGATCATGAGCAAAAGGCCTTGCGAAGCCGTGTAGGTTGTCGTCAAGGCACCAGCCTGCAAAGAGCCATGAACGGCTCCGGCAGCACCACCCTCGGATTGCATCTCCTGCACGAGAACGGTCTCGCCAAAGATGTTTTTACGTCCGGCAGCAGCCCATTCGTCTACATACTCGGCCATCGTCGAAGAGGGAGTGATAGGATAGATGGCAGCCACCTCGGAAAACATATACGAGATATGTGCAGCGGCTTGGTTACCATCACAGGTTAAGAATTTTTTTTGTTTACTCATCTTTTCTGTTATTAAGTAAATAATATTGTTTTTTCGTTTTCTATATCAATAGACAAAGCCAAAGAGCCACAGGGGTATGAGGTTGTCGCTCCCCACCTTCAAGTCGTCGACGGCATAGTAGAAGTTGGGGTTGATGCGGCTGCGGGGCACACTGCCCTGCACCCGGAAGAGTTTCTCGCGATTGACCAGGAACTGGGCGTTTTTGCTGCCCATGTTCAACCGGTGGTCCTTGTGCAGCGTGTTGTAGAAGAAGGTTTCGCGAACGGCCTGCGCATCGACCTGCACCGAACGGTTGGAGTAGATGATGTTGGTATTGTGCATGTAGACCATCGCCGGTTTCTTGGGAAACTCCTCGCCCTCGCGATAGAGCATGTTGATGAGGCGGGCGTCCTTCAAACTCTTGATGTAGTTCATGACCGTCGCCCTCGAAATCTGTATGTCCTTGCTCAACTGGCTCACATTGGTGGGAGCCGGCGACTGTACCGACAACAGATACATCAACCGCCGCACCTTGGGCAGATAGGAGAGCTCAATCTGCTTGATGAGCAGGATATCGACCTCCATAATCATGTTGATGTTCTTGACCAGATTCTCCGAAAAGTTGGCTTTGTCGAGGAAGAAGGGGTAGTAGCCGTGGTGCAGATAGCCGGGGAAATAGTCGAGCGGATTGACGCGGCTGCATATCTCCTGGGCTATCGACTTGTGGTGGGCGATGATGTCGTCGAGGGTGTAGGAGGGGAACTGGGTCGAGGCCATCAGGTTCAGATACTCCCTGAACGAGAAACCCCGCAGGTTGTACGAGTCGACCAGACCGGCCAGCACGGGATTCTCCTCTTTCAACCGCATGACCGATGAGCCGGAGAAAATGATTTTCAGCTCGGGGTAGTGGTCGTAACAGTATTTCAACTCCTCGGACCACCCGGGATATTTGAACACCTGGTCAATGAGCAGCACCCGGCCGCCCTGGTCGTAGAAACGTCCGGCAAACTCCCGCAACGTATGCTCGGTAAAGTAGAGGTTGTTGAGATTGATGTACAGGCACGACCGATCCAAGCCGTAATTCTCCTTGGCATACTGCAACAGGAAGGTGGTCTTGCCTACTCCCCGGCTGCCCTTAATGCCTACCAGACGGCTGTTTTTGTTGATCTGGTACATCAAGTCGCGCTTGACGGGCGACTCAACATGCTCAACGAGATACTTGTGTGTTCTGTAAAACGATTCCACGTCTGCACTCTTAAACAGGTGGCAAAGATAATAAAAACATCAATTTTTGGCAAGCCGACTTTACAATTTATCCTCCGATTAAGGGTATCCCCTCCTATTTTAACATTCTTTCAAGAGTGCCGTCCGATTTCTTCCCCGCCAGAAAGTTACCAAAAAGAGACGCCGTTGCTCCTGAGGGGCAACGGCGCCATTTATCTTCCACACCCTTCGAGCGTTACTCGGCCGGCGTAATGGTTGCAGCTCTATCGAGTACATAAGAACCAAAGCGATCGAGCTTGGCCTCGCTGGTCTTTTGCTCCAACTGGTCGGGACTTACACCGTAAGAAACCAGAGCGTCGTATACCTGCTCGGCACGTGCCTTACGCAACTTGGCGTTGAATGCAGCCGAACCCGTTTCGCTATCGGCATAACCGGTGATAATGTATTTCTTACCCTCGTTGGCCTTGATGGCTTTTGCCACGGCTTTCAACACCACCTTGTCCTTGGGCTGCAAGGCCGAGCTGTTGATGTTGTAGTAGACGGTAACGACGGGAGCAGCCTCCTCGGTCACCTTCTCGACCGGACGATTCTGACACTCGGCCAACTGCTGTTCGAGATTGGCAATCTTGCGGTTGGCATCACGCAACTGAGCGACCAAAGCATCGCCCTCGGCATCGCTATACTTACCCACAACAGGGGCAACTACCGGTACTACGGGAGCGTCCCAGCCGCGATTCTTGAATTTATAAGTGACGCCTACCAGCGCTGCAAAGGTCTTGCCATGATTTCCTTCACCGGCAATCGAGGCTTCCCACACATCGAAACGCAAATCGAGATTGATGGCCCAGGCATCATTCAGCCGGAAGCGGTTGAGCAAACCTCCCCGCATGTCCATGTTGACACCCTTGGCCGCACCGTCCGACACACCTATGGGAATACCCATGCCTATATACAGGACAGGCGAATAAACACGTTCGCGATAGCCACAGAAGAGGCTGGCCAAATCGCCCATCACATCGAGTGCGGGGGTTATCAAGGCATACGACTGTTTGAAATAGCCGTTGTCAAAACGTCCGGTTTCGATGCCGTTTCCCCACAAGGTCGCACCTTTCACACCGTAATAATCGGCACCCAGGCGCAATCCGATAACCGGAGAGAACCATTTCTCGGCATTGAGACCAAAAACGGGAGCAATACGTTGCCCGAAACTGGCATGGCTGTCAAAACGGCCCAAGCCGAAATCGGCTCCACCTTCCAGTGAAATAGCCCAATTATCTTTAAAGCTATTCAAAACAATCTGCTGGGAAGATTCTGTCTTGGTCTCCTCCCCGGGAGCCGCAACCAGTGTCGCAGGCATAGCCATGCCCACCAACACAAGCATTACCGCAAATACAGTCCTTTTCATACTTCTTTGCTTTTAGTTAAAATTAATATCCGGCAATCTCCCCCTTTTCAAATTCAAGCGAGAAACCGCCTCATATAGACCCAATTGAATTTTGGAGTAAAAGTACTCGATTTTTTTTACTTGACAAACAAATTTTATTTAAAAATAAAAACGGAACCGCCACTCTGTAAAAAAGAGCGACGGTTTCGTTTCAAACTTGCAAATATCTTAATATTTATTTCCCGATAAATGAGGCTATCTCGCCGGCAATATGCTCGGGGGTGAATCCCAATTTTTCGTCAAGTACCTTATAAGGAGCCGAGTAGCCGAAATGATCCAATCCATAAATCTTGCCTTTGCAGCCTACCACCTGCAACAGGGTCGAGGGCAGGCCGGCGGTCAACCCGAATACCGGCAGACCCGAGGGGATAACCGACTCGCGATACGATTGCGGCTGATCGAGGAAGAGACCGATGGAAGGTACCGAGACTATCTGAACCCGCACACCTTGACCGTGCAGGATTTCGCTGGCTCCTACCAGTGTCGACACTTCCGAACCATTAGCAACCAATACCACATCGGGATTCTCATCGCGCATCAGCACATAGGCTCCTTTTGCCAACTGCAAGGCATCGGCATAACGGTTGCCCGTGGCCGAAGGGAGGTCGGGAACGTCCTGACGGGAGAGAATCAAAGCCGTGGGGGTAGCGCTGTTTTCCATGGCCAGTTTCCAGGCTACCAGCGTCTCGGCACTGTCGGCCGGGCGCAATACCAGCACGCTGTGCTTGCCGCTGTGGTTTTTCAACTGCTCCATGAGGCGTATCTGAGCCTCCTGCTCTACCGGTTCGTGGGTGGGACCGTCCTCGCCCACGCGGAAGGCATCGTGCGTCCACACATATTTTACAGGTAATTCCATGAGGGCTGCCATACGCACGGCCGGCTTCATGTAGTCCGAAAAGACAAAGAAGGTGCCGCATGCAGCCTGCATGCCTCCATGCAACAAGATACCGTTCATAATCGAAGCCATCGTCAACTCGGCTACCCCGGCGTGCAGGAAGGCCCCCTTGAAATTGCCCTTGGAGAAAGCCCCGGTCTTTTTCAGGAAGGCTTCGGTCTTGTCCGAGTTAGCCAGGTCGGCCGACGATACCACCATGTTTTTCACCCGCTCGCCCAGGTAGGAGAGCACGTTGGCCGAGGCCGTACGGGTGGCAACATTGGGTTTATAAGCTATCGAGGCGAAATCGAGCTCGGGCAATTTGCCTGCATAGAAATCGTGCAACTCGGCAGCCAACTCGGGATTTGCTTTTTCCCAGGCGGCCTGAACCGCCTTGCGCTCGGCCACGATTTTTTTCAGCTCCTCGGCCCGACGGGCATAGAGGTCGGCCACCTCGGGGAAGATGACAAACGGGTTCTCGACACTACCACCCAGATGCTCGATGGTCTTTTCATACGAAGCACCCGACTTGCTCAACGGTTGTCCGTGAGTCGAATATTTCCCTTCAAAGTTCTCGCCCGTGGCCGTCACACAACCACGCCCCATGATGGTCTTGCCGATGATGAGCGTGGGTCGCTCGGTCTCGCGGTTGGCCAGAGCCAACGCATCGCGTATGGCTACGGGATCGCACCCGTCGATTTCAATGACATTCCAATTCCAGGCCCGATATTTCTCGGCCGTATTCTCGTCGGTCACGGCATCGGTATCGGTCGAGAGCTGCACATCGTTACTGTCGTAGAACATGATGAGGTTGTGCAACCCCAGGAATCCGGCCACCCGACCGGCTCCTTGCGAGATCTCCTCCTGAATACCGCCGTCGGAGATGAACGCATAGATCTTGTGACTGCACCACTCGCCGAAACGGGCTGCCATGAAACGCTCGGCTATCGCCGCGCCTACGGCCATCGTGTGTCCCTGTCCCAGAGGACCCGACGTGTTTTCGATGCCGTGCATCACATCGACCTCGGGGTGACCGGGGGTAATGCTACCCCACTGACGGAACGATTTGAGGTCGTCCATCGTGTAGAAGCCCGACATGGCCAACACGCTGTACAGCATGGGCGACATGTGTCCCGGGTCAAGGAAGAAGCGGTCCCGATTAATCCACTTTGGATCTTCGGGATCATATACCAAAAACTCGGAATACAACACATTGGTAAAATCGGCACCACCCATAGCGCCACCCGGGTGACCCGATTTGGCCTTCTCAACCATGGCTGCCGTCAATATTCTGATATTGTCGGCCGCTCTGTTCAACAAGTTCGTATCGTTCATGGAATTTTTTTTACAAAAATAATACAATTCACGAGTATATACCTACAAAAACGGCCAAAAGTTCACAAAGAAAAAAAGAGAGGGAAGCCGGGGCTTCCCTCTCTTTTTCTCCTATTATTTATTATAAGGAATGATTATTCGGTAGGAATATCGGTATTGACATTCTTGCAACCTATCAGGCCGTAGTAGAGCAGGTAGGCCAACATGGCGATAACCAACCAGTAGCTGGCCAGATAACCGAAGCTACCCGACAGCATGTTCTGGATAAAGGGCATCACGCCACCACCGACTACCATCATCATGAAGATACCCGATGCCTTGGCGGTGTATTTGCCCAGACCTTCAACGGCGAGGTTGAAGATACCCCCCCACATTACCGAGGTGCACAGACCGCAGAGCACGAGGAAGAGGGCGCTCAGGGGAACCTTGGGGGTTTCGAGCGATTTCATCACCGACTCGGGGGTCATCTTGGCCTCGGCGAGCACGGCAGCGTTTTCCGTCAGGAACTCTTCGGTGGGATTATTGACAAAAGCCTCGGCCTCGGGCACGGGGATACCGGCATTTTCCAGAATCTCGGAGGTCTTTTGTACCGGGTCATAGACAAACGAAGGTACGTTGAAGCCCACCGTCTTCGGGGTGAAGATGGCTATCAAGGTGAGCACAATGGCTACCGACGAAACGGCGATCAACTGGGTACGGGTCGAAATCTTGCCGCTAATCAAACTACTCAGGAAACGACCTACCAGCATCAGCAACCAGTAGATGGCCACGATGGCACCACCGATGGCAGCTCCATTGATCAGGATACCGGCACCTCTCGCACTAGTGTCGGCCATGAAGAAGTTCAACTGGGCGGGGATACCTACCTCGATACCTACATAGAGGAAGATGGCAATCACACCCAGCAACGTGTGGCGGAAGGCCAGCGGGCTGTGTTCGAATTTCTCCTGGGGTTCGCCCTTCTTGGCCAGGTGAGGCTCGGGAATGGCGATGGCCGAGATAATGATGAACGACACGGCAAACACGGCCATGGCGATGAACAGCAACGGAGTGACGTCGCTCATGGCAGTCTTGTCGGTTACCGAACCGATGAGCACACCTACGAAGAGCGGGGTGAGCGTGGCAGCCAACGAGTTGAGGGTACCACCGGTTTGGATCAATTGGTTACCCTTGTTGCCACCGCCACCGAGCAGGTTCAGCATGGGGTTTACTACCGTGTTGAGCATGCACACGCAGAAACCGCAGATGAAGGCACCCAACAGATAGATAATCAGGTTCAGATACACCTCTTGTCCACCTACCGAGAAGAGCGCCGTGTCGGCCCCGATGATACTCGACAGATATTGGATAAAGAGACCCACGAAACCTACGGCCATGGCCGTAAGGGCGGTTTTCTTGTAACCGATTTTCACCAGCATCGTACCTGCGGGAATACCCATAAACAGATAGGCCAGGAAGTTCATCATGTTACCCATCATGCCGGCCCACGAGTACTGGTTACCCCAGATGAGTCCGAACGGTGCCGCCAGATTGGTTACGAAAGCAATCATTGCAAACAGAAACATCATTGCGATAATCGCAATAATTTTCCCATTGTTTTTCTGATTTGTAGTCATTTTATAAGATTTAAATTAATGTATTTTGAATGTAAATATTTCTATCCGAGTCGATTGATGTATGTGATGTGTCTATTTCATGGGCTATTATTTATTTACTCAGGCCTTCTGTTTTCTGATAAACTAAAATTAAGGCAAAGGTAATGCTTATTATTTATCGGTCGGCACGATAAATATATGTTCTTAAACATAAAAATAGCCATCGACACGGCCGGCACCGGTAGCGGTGCCACGGTCGTGTCAATAGTTGCGCTCACCGAATATCGAGGTACCTATGCGCACCAGCGTAGTACCGTGACGCAAAGCCAGTCGGTAGTCGTGCGACATGCCCATCGACAACTCGACAAAGGCTCGGGCATCGACGTGCCCCGAGGCCTTCAATTCATCAAACAGACTTTTCAACTCGCCAAACTCCCGGTCGATGCAACTCTCGTCGTCGGTGAGCGAGGCCATACCCATCAGACCGCACACCCGCACGTGAGGATACCGGTCGAGCGGATTCCCGCTCAGCCACTCGCGGCACGAATCGGGGGTAAGGCCATACTTGCTCTCCTCGCTGGCCACGTGAATCTCGAGCAGACAATCGACCACCCGGCCGCACTTGGCCGCCTCGCTGTCGATCACGGCGAGCAGTTTCTCGCTGTCGACGCTATGAATCAAGGCAATAAAGGGAACGATGTATTTCACCTTGTTGGTTTGCAGGTGACCGATGAAGTGCCACTCGATGTCTTTGGGAAGGGCTTCGTACTTGGTCATGAGCTCTTGCACCCGGCTCTCGCCGAAAATGCGCTGCCCCGACTCGTAGGCCTCCATCAAGGCCTCGGCGGGGTGGAATTTCGACACAGCCACCAAGCGGGTACCGCTCGGCAGCTCCTGTCGTATGGTGGCTATATGTTGGGCTATCTCGTTCATTCTTTCGGACGGTCCTCCTCCTGAGGTTTTCCTTCGGCGTTAAACGGATAGACGTCCATGAGCGGCGTCTCGGTAATCGACACAATGGTCCAGTCGGCCATCGTGCCCTTCATGCCGGCGTTCAGATTTTTGAGAGCCGTCTCAAAGTCGGCAGCCTGCACGAGCATATACGAGGGAGTGCGTTTCTCCATGCCGCTCTTCTCGTCGAGGGTGATGAAATTAATTTTGCACTTGTACCAGCGGTCGCCCGTCTCGTCAAAGAAGAGCTCGCTGAAATTGGCCCGTTTCACGGCCGACACCGAGAACTCGCCCGAGATGAAGGGCGACACCTCTTCGATGATGCGGGCCTCGGCCTCGGTAAACGACAAGGCGTCGACGAGATAGGGTTCCGTTACTTTTTTCTGCATGCCGTTTTCCAGCATCTTATCATACTTGACTTTACATTCAAACCAGTTTGCCATAGCTGTATTATTAAAAAAGGAGGTGCCATGCACCCCCGACAGGTTTCATATTCTTTTTCAGTACTCTATTTTATCGCTTTTGTCCGCCCACTTCTCAAAGGCCTTGATGGCCCGGTCGCGCATGAGGGGAAGTATGGTGAGGTGGCGCTTCTCCAACGGCAGGGCCAACTCGTCGTAGATGAACGAATCGTCGAAGCCGATGGCTTTGGCGTCGGCCTTGGTATTGCCATAGTAGACCCGGTCGAGGTGGGCCCAGTAGATGGCTCCCAGACACATGGGACAGGGTTCGCACGAGGTGTATATCTCGCAGCCGCTCAGGTCGAAGGTGCCCAGCACACGGGCCGCCTCGCGAATGGCGTTGACCTCGGCATGAGCCGTCGGGTCGTTCGAGGCCGTCACCCGGTTGGCTCCCCGGGCAATGATCTTACCCTCCTTCACAATCACGGCGCCGAAGGGACCGCCACCATGGTCGATGTTGTCGAGCGACAGGTCGATGGCCGCCTGCATAAATTTATCTTTCTCACACATAATCTTTTCTATTAAACGCGGCGTCGCCGGTTGCCCGGCATCCCGCCTCGATGATGCATCTCTGCTTGGGTATACAAAGATACGAATCAAATCGGGAGAAACAAAAGAACTCTTGCCGAAAAAGAGCCGATGTGCCCCGATTCACACCTCCCGGGGCTGCTCCCGCAAGCTCCGGTTCACCTGGTCGATGTAGTCGAGCAGTTCGTCCCGACCGGTACCCCGCTCCGACGAAGTGGTAAAGATGGGGGGCAACTCCTCCCAGGTCTCGTGCAACACACTCTTGTAGTGCTCGATGGCCGTGCGCAGCGCCACGGGACCCACCTTGTCGGTCTTGGTAAAGACGATGGCAAAGGGCACGCCGTTCTCGCCGAGCCACTCCATGAAGTCGAGGTCGATTTGCTGCGGCTTGTGACGACAGTCGAGCAGTACGAAGAGGCAGGTAAGCTCGTGACGACGAAGGGCATACCCCTCAATCATCTTGCGCAACGCCTCGCGGCTCTCCTTGCCCCGGCGGGCATAGCCGTAACCGGGCAGGTCGACCAGATACCAGCTGTCGTCGATGAGAAAGTGGTTGATGAGCATCGTCTTACCCGGAGTGGCCGAGGTCATGGCCAGCCCCTTCCGACGGGTGAGCATGTTGATAAGCGACGACTTACCCACGTTGGAGCGTCCGATAAAGGCATACTCGGGCAACAAGTGCGAAGGGCAATCCTGCACCCGACTGCTGCTCACGACGAACTTGGCGTTTTTAATCTCCATATCGGTCTCTTGTTTTCAGATTTTCAGGGAGGACAAATATACAGTTTTTTCTCGGATTTCCTACTCTCCCACCCTACTTTCCCGACAGAGACTCCGGCGCCCAAACGATTCAAACCGATTCCGCATCGAGGTGCGGTATGACTGCGCGTCACCCCGCGCTGCGACGCGGGGTCCAGAGAGGGACGGCATAGATAAACTTGAAAACTGTGTTTTCGGTTTCTCTATGCGATCACCTTTCACTATCTTTGAATAAGATAGGATGCGGCTCGGGATAAAAAATATCTGAAACAAGTTTCGATATTTTATTCTCCCCTCTCCTTTCACTATCTTTGCACCACGGCTTTGTGGAGGGGCGGAAGTGCCGCACCTCGTCGGAAGCCATGAAAGGGATACTATTCTATGGATCAACAATATTCTTCGATTCTGCTTGAAAATGCGGTGAGCGAATTTGCCAAGCTGCCGGGCATCGGCCGCAAGACGGCTCTGCGGCTGGTGCTCTACCTGTTGCGTCAAGAGGAGGGCGAGGCCGAGAAATTCGGAAACACCATCATCAAGCTGTGCAAGGAGATCAAGCACTGCCACGTGTGCCACAACATCTCCGACACCGACACCTGCGCCATTTGCAGTGACCCCTCGCGCGACGCCTCGACGATATGTGTGGTCGAGAACGTGAAGGAGGTGATGGTAGTCGAGAATACCCGGCAGTTTCACGGACTCTACCACGTGTTGGGCGGGGTTATCTCACCCATGGACGGCATCGGTCCGGCCGACCTCGAAATCGAGAGTCTGGTCGACCGGGTGGCGGCGGGCGGTATCCAGGAGGTGATTCTGGCACTGAGTCCGACGATGGAGGGCGACACGACCAACTTCTACATCTTCCGCAAACTGGCCCCCTTCGACGTGAAGATTACCATCATCGCCCGGGGGGTATCGGTGGGCGGCGAACTGGAATATACCGATGAAATCACGCTGGGGCGCTCGATTCTCAACCGCACGCTGTTCAGCGAAAGTTTCAAGGGATAGAGTTCATACTATTTTCAGACTATTCGCGTTATACATATATAATAAAAAGCACGTCATTCTCGTGGTAAAAATCAGCATCATCATTGTCAACTACCGGGTGAAATACTTTCTGGAGCAGGCGCTCCGGTCGGTGCGGGCTGCGCTGACGCTCTACCCCATGGAGGCCGAGATTTTCGTGGTCGACAACTGTTCGCAAGACGACTCGCTCGACTACCTCTCGCCCCGGTTCCCCGAGGTGCGGTTTATCGCCAACACCGAGAATGTGGGGTTTGCCCGCGCCAACAACCAGGCGATGGAGCTGGCTACGGGACAATACGTCTTGCTACTCAACCCCGACACGGTCATTGCCGAGGATACGTTGCACGAGGTGTGCCTCTTCCTGGACACACACCCCGACGCGGGTGGCGTGGGGGTGAAGATGCTCGACGGCAACGGCCGCTTTCTGCCCGAGTCGAAGCGGGGGTTCCCCTCGCCCTGGGTGTCGTTCTGCAAGATATTCGGGCTGGCTTCACTCTTTCCCCGTTCGCCCCTCTTCGGGCGCTACCACCTGAAATACCTCTCGCCCGACGAGTGCCACCGCGTCGACATTCTGTCGGGGGCCTTCATGTGCATGCGACACGAAACGCTCAACAAGAGCGGACTGCTCGACGAGGCTTTCTTCATGTATGGCGAGGACATCGACCTCTCCTACCGGCTGGTGTTGGCAGGATACCACAACTACTACCTGCCCACCCCCATCATTCACTACAAGGGCGAGAGTACCAAAAAGGGAAGCCTGCGCTACGTGCGGATATTCTACGAGGCGATGCTCATCTTCTTCAAGAAACATTATCCCCATTACAGCACGGGCTACTACCTGGCGGTAAAGTTCTCCATCTTCTTCCGGGCCATGCTGGCGGCCGCCCACCGCATCTTGCTCTATCCGTTCAAACGGAAAAAGGGCGTAGAGAAGCGGGAACGGGGCGAATGGTATGCCCTAACCAACCAGATTGACCGGGTGGCCGAACTCATTCCCGGCCGACCCCGCATTACGGCCATCGAATCGATTCGAGAGCTGCCCACCCCCGACAAGCACTCACCCCTGCGCTACATCGTGCTCGACTCGGGGTGGCTCTCCTACCGCGACATCATCGCCACCCTGCAACAGCAATGCCACGAGCGCAACCGGTTTCTCATCTACAATCCCGGCGCTCAGGTGATTATCTCACCCCAACAAATCTATACACGCTCATGACCTACCTCACGGGTAAAAAAATCGCTTTACGGGCCATCGAACCCGAGGACCTCGACGACCTCTACCGCTGGGAGAACGACTCGTCGTTGTGGATATACGGCTGCACCATAGCCCCCTTCTCCCGTTATCTGATGAAACGCTACATCGAGAATTACAGTGCCGATATTGCCCGTGACGGACAACTGCGCCTGATGATTGTGGAACGTGAGACAAAAAAGAGCATCGGGATTTTCGACTGTTTCGACTATGACGCCGTGAACCGACGGGCTGCCGTCGGGCTGCTCATCGACCCGAGCCACACCCGCCAGGGGTTCGGACGCGACACCCTCGAAACCTTCATGGAGTATGCCTTCCAGTTCCTGCACCTGCACCAGCTCTATGTACACATCGCAACGTGCAACACGGCCAGCATGGCCCTCTTCCTTGCCTGCGGATTCCGCGAGTGCGGGCATCTGACCGACTGGGTACAGCTGCCGCAGGGCTACGACGATGCACTCGTGTTTCAAAAAATAAACCCCGACGAAAAAGGCTAATTGAGCGACGGCTCCTGGGGCGAGTTGAGCCACAACCGATACCCCTCGCCCATGCTGCGCACCGTCTCGCGCCAGAAGCTGTCGTCGGTAGCGGCCAGACAACTGGCCGGCGACTGCATGGTGGTGACGGCCCACGACTCTTGCCGCAGCTCCCCGTTGAGCTGCCCGGGCGACCAGCCGCTATACCCGATCAGGAACTTCACATGGCGGCACACCCCCTCGTCGCTGCGCATGAAATCGAGCAGCATGTCAAAATCGCCGTTGGCAAAAAGACCCGACGCCACCTCGACCGCCCCGGGCAGCGAAGCGATGTCGTGCAGGAAAAACAGATGGTCGGTACCCACCGGACCGCCACAATAGACCGGTATCGAAGGAATGGGACCCACCCCTTCGAGCAATTCATTCAGATGATAGTGTGTGGGGCTGTTGAGGACAAAACCCACCGCCCCCTTCTCGGAATATTCGGCCAGACAGATGACCGCCCGGCGGAAGCACCCCTCGTCGAGGAAAGGCTCAGCCACGAGCAATGCCCCCCGATGGGGCTCAATCAACTGTCGGCGTATATGTAACGATTCGATGTGCATGTTTACTCCTCTTCGATGTATCCAAGACAGGAGAGGCAAAGGCCGGGACAACCGGGACAGACAGAGTTTCCAGTTTTGACCAGGCCAAGGTTAACCTTGCCGCCTCCTCTATCTTACCCAAAGATAAGCAAAATATGACAAACCATGAAACGTTGCCGGCACTTTTTCTTGCAATCGCCCGACAAATGGCTATGTAGAACAGGTATAAATTAGTGCTTATGAAACCATAAAGCGATATAACCTAACACAAAAGGCTCTATATTTGCACTGTTTTTATCATACTGCAATGAACAAGACGGAACAAATCACCGACATGGCCCGGGAGAAAAAGGCGGCCCGGGTTACCTGGGTGGGATTCTTCACCAACCTGCTGCTCTCGACGGCCAAGATCATAGCCGGCGTCGTGGGCCGAAGCAGCGCCATGATTGCCGATGGCATTCACTCGCTGTCGGATTTCATTACCGACTTTATCGTCATCATTTTCATCAAGATATCGGCCAAGCACGAAGACAGCGACCACCCCTACGGCCACGGCAAGTTCGAAACCTTTGCCACCATGCTCATCAGCTTTGCCCTCTTTATCGTGGCCATCGGCATCTTCTACTCGGGTAGTGTAAAAATCTACGAGGTGCTCAACGGCCGGGTAATCGAACGACCCACCTACCTGGCCCTCATTATGGCCGCCGTCTCGATTGTCGTGAAGGAGATTCTCTACTGGTACACCATCATCGTAGGGCGTAAAATCGAGAGCCCCGCCGTCATTGCCAACGGCTGGCACCACCGCTCGGACGCCTTCTCGTCGATAGGTACCCTCATCGGTATCTCGGGAGCCATGTTCCTGGGCGAACGCTGGCGCATACTCGACCCCATCACCTCGGTCATCGTGGGCATCTTCATCATCGGTGTGGCCTACAAGCTGGCCCGCCCCAGCATACAGGAGCTGCTCGAAATGTCGCTCCCCGAAGAGATTGAGCACAGTATCGAACAGAAGATACAGGCCACGCCCGGGGTCATCACCTTCCACCACCTGCGCACCCGCAAAAACGGCAACGCCTTTATCATCGACATGCACATCAAGGTCGACCCGCACTCGTCGATTGTCGAGGCGCACGACATCGCCACCCACGTGGAGAACAACCTCAAAACGGCCTTCGGCAAACGCACGCAAATCAACGTGCACATCGAGCCCTATCTGACCAAAGAGAAACAGGCATAACCGCAGTTTCCCGAGGGGGGGGGAGGACAAATTCAAAAAACAGACGGGAAAAGAGGCCAAGAGAATCGGGCGGAGGGTCTCAAATCAGTCCCAAATCCTGAGCTACCCGACAAGCCTCGATGGAGTTTTTCACCTGCAACTTGGCCAATATCTCCTGACGATGACGGCTCACCGTATTCACGCTTATCGAAAGCGTGTCGGCTATCTGTTTGCTCATCAGCCCCTTATCAATCAGACGGAGTACCTGAATCTCCCTGTCGGTCAATATTTTGCCGTTGCTGCGCGAGCCCAGTTCGACCACCTGCCCCGTGGCCAACTCAACAGCCCGACCACCACCCGGCCAGTCGAAAGAGAGCGGACTATACAGACACAGGGCCAGCCACAGGGTGTTGTTGAAGGGATCGGGCACATAAAACAGGCGGTGGCACACCCACACCGTATCGCCCGAAGTCGTCCGCATGCGCAACTTGCTCACCCAGCAATAATCGGAGCGCTGCTTCCTGGGCAGACGTTTGACAAAATTATAGAAGCGCAGCTCCTCCAAATACTTGCCATAGAGGTCTTCACGAGGTATCAAATCCAGAATATGCTTCTCCCAGATCGACGGTATCGCCCCTTCGCCCGAGGGGTGCTTCAACCCCAGCACCCGGGCAAAGCGGCCATAATAGATATAACTCGCATTGGTGTGCATGTCGCTCAGCACCGACACCGTCCCCTCCACCAGACTGTAACTGCGGGCTGCCGACTTATACCGCTCCAACTCATCGAGATAGCATCGACCCTTCTCACGGTCCTGCGACAGGAATATCCGATTCAGTTTATTGACTATGTCCACGTGTAAAATGGTTATTTATAATTATTGCATATTCAACCTCAGCACTCTACATTTGCAAATGTAAAAAAAGAATGGTTATTTATCATATCGATTATACACAAATGAAACGCACAATTCTGTTAAACCTCGCCCTGCTGCTGGCCATTGTGCCGGGCATGGCTCAATCGTTAGAAAAAATGCAATGGTTCAACGAACCCGAACAATGGGAAATCAAAGACAACACCCTCTCCATGTTTGTAACCCCCAAGACCGACTACTGGCGCATCTCACACTACGGCTTCACCGTCGACGACGCCCCCTTCTACTACGCCACCTATGGCGGTGAGTTCGAGGTAAAGGTCAAAGTCTCGGGCGACTACAAGGCCCGGTTCGATCAGGCCGGTATCATGCTGCGTATCGACCACGAAAACTACATCAAGGCCGGCATCGAATTTGTCGATGGGAAATTCAACCTCAGCACCGTCGTCACACACCACACCTCCGATTGGAGCGTCATCAAGCTCGACAAGGCCGTGCCCTACATCTGGATTAAGGCCGTGCGCCGCCTCGATGCCGTCGAGATTTTCTATTCGTTCGATGACCAGGAATACACCCTCATGCGCAACGCCTGGCTGCAAGACAACACTCCCGTGCAAGTGGGTGTGATGGGTGCCAGCCCCGACGGCGACGGATTCCGTGCCACCTTCGAGCACTTCAAGGTGAAACACCTGCCCGACCTGCGCCGCCTCGAATGGTTGAAAAAGAACAGCGCCCAATAAGCCTCATACCAACCTCCTATACCCAATCCCGCAAGCGCTCCTCACCCGAAGAGCCTCGCGGGATTTTTCTTTTTCCGCCCAACACGCGTCATGCCGCGCCACGACGCAGTGGAGTTCGTCATTCCCCGCCACGACGCGGGGTTTTGGTCATTCCGCACTTGATGCGGAATCCAGAATACCCGGGCAAGGAATACCGTCTGCGACACTTGCCTGGACCCCGCGCATCGCTGCGCGGGGTGACACGATAGCGCGGGGGGCATACTCTTTTTATCACCACGCCACAACCGGGCGGGGGTGACGGGCGAAATTTGCAGCAGAACCACTAAATGCAAATTCCGACATGAACGAACGTAACGTAATCAACGGCACGCTGGCCTCCTATCTGGCTTGGGCGGCCGACTTTGTATCTCCAATCCGCTGGTTTCTGCTGGCCGCGTTGGCCCTGGTGTTGGCCGACCTGAAATTCGGCATCGACGCGGCCCGGCACCGGGGCGAGGTCATTCGCAAGAGCCGTGCCGTGCGACGCAGCATCAACAAGGTAATCGACTATATCTGCTGGATACTGGTGGCAACCAGTTTCGGCCAGGCGTTCGGCACCCCCTTCGGCATACCGGTATTGCCGGCCATCGTGCTGCTGGTGGTCTACGGCTGCGAAATCAACTCGTGCTTCAACAACTACTTCGAGGCGCACGGCAGCCGCATGCGCATCAATATCTTCAAGTGGTTCAAGGGCAAGAACGACATCATCGTCCCCGACGAACCGACCGGCAAACAAGGGGGTGACGAAGAACCTCCGCCCGACACAACGAACTGATTTATCGTTCGATAACAATAATTTACGCCAAACGTAGCCGTTTTCGTCCAAAGTTTTGTATTTTTGCGAAAATTTACAAACTTACGTCTATGAATATTCTCGATCTGAGCGAACAGGAGATCATTCGCCGCAACAGTCTTGAAGAGTTGCGCAAAATGGGCATCGAACCCTATCCCGCAGCCGAATATCCGGTAAATGCTTATTCTCAGGAAATTAAAGATAATTTTGTCGACGATGCCGCAGAGCCTCGTCAGGTATGTATCGCCGGCCGTATCATGAGCCGACGCATCATGGGCAAGGCCTCGTTTATCGAGTTGAAAGACTCGGTGGGCCGCATTCAGGTATATATCTCGCGCGACGACCTCTGCCCCGGCGAGGACAAGGAGCTGTACAACACGGTATTCAAAAAGTTGCTCGACATCGGCGACTTCGTGGGTATCCGCGGCTTCGTGTTCCGCACCCAGACGGGCGAAATCACCGTACATGCCCAGGAGCTGACGGTTCTCTCCAAATCGCTGCGTCCGCTGCCCATCGTCAAGATGAAGGACGGTGTGGCCTACGACTCGTTTGAAGACCCCGAACTGCGTTACCGCCAACGCTACGTCGACCTGGTGGTTAACGAGGGAGTCAAAGACATCTTCATCAAACGTACCAAGATCTACAACTCGATGCGCGAGTATTTCAACGCCCGCGGCTACCTCGAAGTGGAGACTCCTATCCTGCAATCGATTCCCGGTGGCGCCGCCGCCCGTCCCTTCATCACCCACCACAACGCCCTCGACATTCCGCTCTACCTGCGCATTGCCGACGAGTTGTACCTCAAACGCCTCATCGTGGGCGGCTTCGAGGGGGTATACGAGTTCTCCAAGAACTTCCGCAACGAGGGTATGGACCGCACCCACAACCCCGAGTTCACCTGCATGGAGATTTACGTATCGTACAAGGACTATAACTGGATGATGGCCTTCACCGAGAAGATGCTCGAGAAGATCTGCATCGACGTGAACGGCACCGACGAAATCAAGGTGGGCGACAACGTCATCAGTTTCAAGCCGCCGTTCAAGCGCATCACCATGCTCGACTCCATCAAGGAGCACACCGGCATCGACATCAGCGGCATGAACGAGGAGCAGTTGAGAGAGGTGTGCAAAAAGATTGGTGTGGAAATCGACGAGACGATGGGCAAAGGCAAAATCATCGACGAAATCTTCGGCGAGAAATGCGAAGGCCACTACATACAACCGACCTTTATCACCGACTACCCCATCGAGATGTCGCCGCTGACCAAGCGTCACCGCAACAACCCCGAACTGACCGAGCGTTTCGAGCTCATGGTCAACGGCAAGGAGCTCTGCAACGCCTACTCCGAGCTGAACGATCCCATCGACCAGCGGTTGCGCTTCGAAGAGCAGTTGCGCCTGTCGGAGAAAGGCGACGACGAAGCCATGTTCATCGACAACGACTTTATCCGCGCCCTCGAATACGGCATGCCTCCCACGTCAGGAATGGGTATCGGTATGGACCGTCTCGTCATGCTCATGACCGGGCAGACCACCATACAAGAGGTGCTCTTCTTCCCGCAGATGCGTCCCGAGAAGGTACAGAAACGCGACAAAGAGGCCGCCTATACCGCCGTGGGTGTACCCGCAGCGTGGGTAGCTCCCATACAAAAAGCCGGATACCTGACGGTAGCCGACCTGGCCGAGGCCAATCCCAACAAGATGCATCAGGAGATTTGCGGCATCAACAAGAAATACAAACTCGACCTGGCCAACCCCACGGTCGACGAAGTGAAAGGTTGGGTAGAAAACGCGAAACAGTAATCACCAAACCCGCTATCCTGTAATGACCATTCCCGGTAAAATAGCGATTATGGGGGGCGGCAGTTGGGCCACCGCACTGGCCAAACTGGTGCTGAACAACGCCGACAGTATCCTGTGGTACATGCGGCGCGACGACCGCATAGCCGATTTCAAACAGACCGGCCACAACCCCGTGTACCTGTCGGATATTGCCTTCGACACGTCGCGCATCTATTTCAGTTCCGACATCAACGAGATTGCCCGGGCCGCCGACACGCTGGTACTGGTGACCCCCTCGCCCTACATGAAGGAGCACCTCAAAAAGCTCACCACCGACATAAGCGGCAAATTCGTGGTGACGGCCATCAAGGGCATTGTCCCCGACGAGAACATGCTGGTCACCGAGTATCTGCACGAGTTCTACCATGTGCCCGAGTCGCAGTTGGCCGTCATCGGCGGTCCCTGTCATGCCGAGGAGGTGGCACTCGAACGCCTCTCCTACCTCACCGTGGGCTGCACCGAGGTAGAACGGGCCCACGCCCTGGCCAACACGCTCAACAGCGCCAAGCTGAAAACCATCGTGTCGACCGACGTGCGAGGTATCGAATACTCGGCTGTGCTCAAAAACGTCTACGCCATTGCCGCCGGCATCTGCCACGGCATGAAGAGCGGCGACAACTTCCAGGCCATGCTGGTCTCCAACGCCCTCAACGAGATGGACCGCTTCCTGCGGGTGGCATCGCCCTGCGAGCGCAACATCAGCGACTCGGTCTACCTGGGCGACCTGCTGGTTACCGCCTACTCCCGATTCAGCCGCAACCACAACTTCGGCTCCATGATCGGGCGGGGCTACTCGGTCAACGCCGCCAAAATGGAGATGGAGATGATTGCCGAGGGCTATTTCGGCACCAAGTGCATGTATGAAATAAACGAACGCTACCACGTGAACATGCCTATCCTGCAATGCGTTTATGATATACTGTACAAGAAGGTGCTGCCCCGCCACGCCATCGAACAAATTTATGATACATTTCTATAAACAACTAATAGAATCGAAACAATGAAATCAATCGAACTGAACATCGAAAAAGCCTTAGGCACCGTATCGAAGAGCGACGTTTTCGCTCTCGAAGGCAAAGCCAACAACGGTATCGAAATGCTGCACAAAGGTACCGGCAAGGGTAATGACTTTTTGGGGTGGCTGCATCTGCCCTCCGAAATCAGCGAAGCTCATCTGGCCGACCTCGAAGCCGCTGCCAAACAACTGAGAGACCGCTGCGAAATCGTCGTGGTTATCGGTATCGGCGGTAGCTATCTGGGCGCCAAAGCCGTGATCGAAGCCCTTTCCGACTCCTTCGAGTTCCTTCGCCACGAACATAAGAACCCCGTGGTTCTCTTTGCCGGACAGAACATCGGCGAGGATTACCTCTTTGAACTGCAAACCCTCCTGAAAGGGAAATCGTTCGGTATCGTCGTCATCTCCAAGTCGGGAACGACCACCGAGCCCGCCATCGCCTTCCGTCTGCTCAAAGAGCAACTCGAAGCCCAAGTGGGCAAAGAGGAGGCCAAACACCGTATCGTTGCCGTAACCGACGCCCACAAGGGTGCCCTGCGCAAACTGGCCGACACCGAGGGTTACAAGACCTTTGTCATCGCCGACAACGTAGGCGGCCGCTTCTCGGTGCTCACCCCCGTAGGTCTGCTGCCCATCGCCATCGCCGGGTTCGATATCCGTGCCCTCGTAGCCGGTGCCGTTGCCATGGAAAAGGCTTGTGGCGAAGAGGTTCCCTTCGAACAGAACCCTGCCGCCATCTATGCAGCTACCCGCAACGCCCTCTACCAGAGTGGCAAGAAAATCGAGATTCTCGTCAACTTCAACCCCAAACTGCACTATTTCGCCGAGTGGTGGAAACAACTCTACGGCGAGAGCGAAGGCAAAGACCATCTGGGTATCTTCCCCGCATCGGTCGATTTCACCACCGACCTCCACTCGATGGGTCAATGGATTCAAGAGGGCGAGCGCATCATCTTCGAGACCGTGCTCTCGGTAGCCCAGATGCAACACACCGTCACGATTCCTTCGGACCAGGAGAACCTCGACGGGCTCAACTACCTGGCCGGCAAACGAGTGGACGAGGTGAACAAGATGGCCGAACTCGGTACGCAAATCGCCCACGTCGACGGCGGTGTGCCCAACCTCAAAATCGTGGTTCCCGAACTCAACGAAACCTACCTGGGCCAGCTCATCTACTTCTTCGAGAAGGCCTGCGGTATCAGCGGTTACATCTTGGGTGTGAACCCCTTCAACCAACCGGGCGTAGAGGCTTACAAACGCAACATGTTTGCCCTGCTCAACAAACCCGGATACGAAGAGGAGAGCAAGGCTATCCAAGCCCGTCTCTGATATGCCATATTGTAAATTCCCTACCCCCAATAAGAAAGAAGCCTGCCGGACAACCGGCAGGCTTCTTTCTTATTGACATCACCATTCCCTTACTGAACGGTAACTACCAGTTTCCTGTCACATGCAGTTCTCGGTATCGAAACAATCACCTTCTTACCTGCGGCATCATATTCATAGTCGGTAGCGGTACCGTCGCCAAGCGTCACCTTTGAAGGAGCCTTCTCCCGGGCCAAAAGTTCCAGCCGATAAGCCCGAGCCTGAGGCATACCGTCGAACGACCCGGTACGAGGATAGATGGTGCAGACCGTTTTCCCTTTCTCACTCCTTTGGGTAATCCGGGTAAAAGTACAAGCCGTATCATAATCGACACTGTTGCCGGCATCTTCGTAGAAGTTAAATTCGCCCGATTCCCCCGGAGCAAATTGCAGGATAAGGGTTTCGGGGCGCTCCTTCAAGTGCATGATGCGCGGATAGAGCGGCACGATAGCCCCCTCGCGATAGTAATAGGGAATCTGTTCTCGGGTAAAGGAGCGAGTCACCACCCGGTTGCCATCGAGCAGCTCGCCGGTCATCACCTCATACCACGTGCCCTTGGGCAACCATATCGTTTTTTCACTCACATTCGTACCCTTGTCCGATGTGGTAATGGGTGCCGCCAAAATATCATTGCCAAACATATACTGCCCTTCATAGCGATAGGCCTCATCGGCCTCGGGATAGTCGTAATACATGGGACGGCATATACTTATACCCGTATCATAGGCCCAACGAGCCATCGTATAGATATAGGGAACGAGGGCATATCGCAAATAGATGGCATCGCGCATCTGCTCGAAATTCTCATATTTCCAGATGCGACGTTCGATGTGACTCGACGAGGTCGCATGCGTGCGCAAGACAGGCGAAAACACCCCATACTGAATCCAGCGCAAATACAATTCGGCATCGTTGTCACCATTTTGCATATGCCCGCCGATGTCGTGGCTCCAATAACCATACCCCACATTCGAAGCGGTTGCCGTAAAGTAAGGCTGGAAGGCCAGTGATGCAAAGTTGGCATAGGTATCGCCCGAGAAGCCGATAGGATAACGGTGATTACCCAGCCCGCCCCATCGGTGGAAGATGAAGGGACGACTTTTGCCCTGCTGCTTCTTGTCATTGAAAAAGACGTGGTTCAACCAAAAGGTATTACCCAGATTGGGTTCGTTCCGTGCAATTTTCCACTGCTGCCAGTCGAGCCACCAAAAGTCTACCCCTATCTCTTCATGAGGTCTCAGAATATGTTGGAAGAAGGCTTCATAAAAATCCCGGTTCTCAATATTCCAGCAGATAGTTCCATCGGCATTCGAGAGACTGTCGGCCGTAATATCGGAGTATCGCTTGGACAAGTCGGCATACAACTCGTCGTAATGATCCTCCTTGGGATATACTCCATCGGCCGGGTGCAGATTGAGCGTTGTGCTCAAATGCTGGGCATGCAACCAGGCGATAAAGCCCTCGGGATCGGGGAAAAGTTCCCGGTTCCAGCTCCAGCCGGTCCACTTGGTATTATTCGTTTCCCCGGTCTTTCCGTTGCGATGCCAATCCATATCGATGACCAGAATGTCCATAGGAATGTTGCGCGAGCGTATCTCATGCACAATATCGCGCATGTCCTGCTCGGTATAACGTTGATACTTAGAATACCAGTATCCAAATACATCAAGCGGTGGCAAAGGCATCTTCCCGGCTATCCGGGTAAAATCGCCCAAAGCCTTCTTATAGTCATGACCATAACCCAGGAAATAGAGGTCCAGCCCGTCAGGGTCCCGACGCTGGGCCACCCAATCCATACCCCCTTCGGGATCTTTCTCAAACATCAGGCTCAAACTGCCGTCCTTGCGCGGTTCCCGCTCGTCGATAACGGTCCAACCCGACCGCGAAAGCAATCCGTTTTCGAGCCAGTCACGCACATCGCCGTTGGCCTGGTCGAGCGTGCGGGTAGTACCTTTCAAATTATAGGGGTCGGACTTACCGGGATACCATACCTCTTCAATCCCGTTTACATCAAGAGCAATCTGCAAATTGGGATTGGCAGGATCGTTACTCAATGGGTTGGAGCCCACCCGGTAGCGTAGCCGCAACTTGTCGGTCGTGATATAGAGATAGCCGTCGCGCTCCTGCCGGGTAAAATGCGGCACCGGCAAATCGCGATTGACTACCACAAACGAAGCCCGGTCCTCAAAGAGTTGTTTACTACTGTACTCGATTCGTATCATCTCGGGAGTCAACACCGTAAAACGCATGTTTCCCGACCGCACGACAGCCTTCTCGTTTGCCACCGGATTATATTGGGACCATGCCATACACGTGTACAAGAACCCCACCACAATAAATAAGAGATTTCTTTTGTAATTCATGATCTATAAAATTAAGGTTATATTAGCATCTGGAATACAATTCAAAAAAGGGGACAGAAGAGCTCTTCTTTCCCCTTTTACATATCAGATAAAATCCGCATTTCAACAATACAGACGATGAGTTCACCGACAAACACGGACGAAAGCTCGATTACTCGGCCTCATACTCCGAAGCATCGCCCATCGTATCATCGTCTTCGAGCGCCTGCGAATCGGTGAGGATAGCCTTCACATAGGTAGGTTTCTCGTTGAACAACACAATGGCCGACTGGTGCCCGTCGGGGGTAATGAACTCGACTTGGGCTACGGTACCCAACACCTCGGTCGTGTCGCGCCCGGCATATTGCGCCAATGCGGCGTATGACTTGATGTAATCCTCCACGCTCACGGCCACAAACTGGTCGTAGGCCGTCTTGGCAGCTTCATACTTGCGAATATAGGAGAAATCACGGTCCTTGTCAAATTTCACATAGGCTTCGTGGTCTTTGGGCAACCGCTCCATGGCCTGCTTGTAACCCTCGATTTGCGAGGCATAATTGCGGTCGTTGCCATGGGCTTGCTTGGCCTCGTTATACTTGCGGGCATAGTCGGCCCGACGGGCAAACTGGCTGTTCTCATCGAGTTTGTAATTGTGCTCGGCCACCTCCATGTCATACTTCAACTGCTGCTCGGTAGAGACATATGCGTCGATAGCCTCCTGACGACCGGCCCGCATGCTGTCGGCGATGGTCACCTCGTGAAGCACTTCGGCCTGAATCGAGTCGACCTGGTCGGCCGTCAACCCCTCGTCGGCCGTGAGGACCCACGTCCCAGCCTTCAACTCCGATTTCACATATTCTTTAAACGCACCGGCATAATCGCCATCGGCAACTCCACCTCCGCAACCGCTCAATGCAACCAAAAGTGCACCAACCGGAATCCATTTCCATAATACTCGCTTCATATTCGACAATAATTTTTCACAAAAATAATAAATGCACTTTGATAATCAAAAGATAAATCGCGGCTTTCGATACAAATTGCCTTGTAAATTGTGGCAAAAACTCTACTTTTGTAAGAAAAAACAAGTCACACGATATAAATATGCAGGAAAAGGAAGCTATCAAAAATTACCTGACTACCCATCACGTTGCTTGCATCACGCCCAAAGCGGCCCTCATCGATATGGACGGGGTTCTCTACGACTCGATGAAAAACCATGTCGAGGCCTGGTACCGCACACTCACCCCGCTGGGCATACACTGCTCGCGCGACGAGTTCTACCTGTACGAAGGACGCACCGGCAGCAGCACCATCAGATACCTGTTTGAAAAGCAATTCGGCCGGCGACTCACCGACGAGGAGTGTGCCGAAATCTATAAAACCAAGGTCGAACATTTCCACCAGCTGCCACCCATCGCCCCCATGCCCGGAGCCGACCGCATGCTGCAACGGCTCGTGGCCAACGGCATACGCCCCGTGCTAGTCACCGGATCGGGACAGAGTTCGCTGATCGACCGCCTCGACCACGACTATCCCAGCGTGTTCGAGCCAGCCTACCGGGTAACGGCCTACGACGTGAAAATCGGCAAGCCCAACCCCGAGCCTTACCTCATGGGGCTCACCAAGGCCGGAGTCAATGCCCACGAAGCCTTCGTCATCGAGAATGCCCCGCTGGGTGTCACCGCAGGAGCCGCCGCCCAAGTATTCACCGTGGCCGTCGACACGGGACCCATTCCGGCCCAAGCCCTGCTCGACGCCGGGGCCGACCTGGTCTATCCCACCATGCCCGACTTTGCCGAGCACATCGACCACCTCATCGAATTGTTCAAACAAACCCGATAACCCATTAACCCCCACACTCGTATGGAGCCGCAAAAAATCCTGTTTACCTCCACTCCCGGTAAAGCCCTTGGCGAAGTTATCGATGGCCTCGACCACGACAATCTGTTTATCCTCTGCGACACTCATACGCAAGCGATGTCGCTGCCGCTGCTGTCGGGCGAACTCCCCATAACCCACGTCATCTCCATCGAGGCTGGCGACACTCACAAAACGTTGGAGGCACTTGCCCACGTGTGGGACGAACTGAGCCGACACGGTGCCAGCCGCAAGTCATTGCTCGTGAATCTGGGCGGAGGCATGGTGACCGATTTGGGTGGATTTGCCGCCGCCTGCTTCAAACGGGGCATTCGGTTCATCAACCTGCCCACCACGCTGCTCGGAGCAGTCGACGCCGCCGTAGGTGGGAAAACCGGAATCAACTTCAACGGACTGAAAAACGAAATCGGGGCATTCCGACCGGCCGATGCCGTCATCATCTCCACCCGCTTCTTTACTACCCTCCCCCACGAAGAGCTGTTATCGGGCTATGCCGAAATGCTGAAACACGCCCTTATCGACAGCGCCGACAGCTACCGGGCCCTGCTCGACTTCGACCTCTCGATGCCCGACTGGGAGCGACTGCTCCAACTGCTCGAAGAGTCGGTACAAGTCAAGCAACGCATCGTAGCCCAAGACCCTTGCGAGAAAGGCATACGCAAAGCCCTCAATCTGGGCCATACCGTAGGCCACGCTTTCGAAAGTCTGTCGCACCGTCGGGGGAAACCCATACCTCACGGCTATGCCGTAGCCTGGGGACTTGTGTGCGAACTGCTGCTCTCGCACCACTACCTGCAATTCCCCAGCGATACCATCACTCAACTGGCCGACTACATCTATCGCCACTACGGAGCCTATCCCATCACCTGCAAAGATTACGAAATCCTGTATGAACTGATGACCCACGACAAGAAAAACGAAGCCGGGCACATCAATTTCACCCTCTTGCAAACTATCGGTCAGCCGGTCATCGACCAGCATGCCGATAAGGAAGAGATATTCATAGCCTTCGACCTCTATCGCGACCTGTTCAAGTTGTAAAATTTATCGATTCACTTGCAGGTACTTAGCCCGAAAAATCAAAAAACTCGCAAAAAAAGTCTCTAAAAATTTTGTCATCATAAAAAATAGACCTACTTTTGCATCACCAAATCAGCGGGGTGTAGCTCAGCCCGGTTTAGAGTACGCGTCTGGGGGGCGTGTGGTCGCAAGTTCGAATCTTGTCACCCCGACTGAAACAAAACTCGATAATCGATGATTATCGAGTTTTTTCTTTTTTATCCCCTCTCTTTTTCGTTGCCCCTTTTTTTATTACATTTGGACGCTTTATTTAAGAACTACAGCTCCTCTATCATAACCTTTTTAGGAATAACCAAACATGGAGATACCAACAGACACCGAATTATGGAATCGTTTTAAGACAGGGGATCGTAATGCTTTTTCGATCATATACAAACGCTATTTCCCTACCATGTATGCCTATGGCTGCAGTATGGGCATCACTCATGACAATGTTAAAGATGCTATTCAAGAAGTCTTCATGAATCTCTATTTTGCTCCACACATGGAAATCGAGAGTAATACACTCAAGTTTTATCTGTTGCGCTCGGTTAAAAATAAAATATTAGACCTATGGAGAAGCCAAAAAAATAAAATCGGCATTTCAGAAAACGACTATAACTTTACTATTAATTTTACCATCGAAGATAAACTGATGGAAGATGAGGAATACACCGCTATCAAACAACGGATCTCTCACATGTTAAACACACTCACCAACCATCAAAAAGAGGTTATGTACTTACGCTACATAGAAGAATTGGACTATGAAACCATTGCCCAATTAATGAACATAAAAGTCCAATCGGTGCGCAATATAGTTTGTAAATCAGTAGAGAAACTCAAATCACTAAGTCCCGATGAATTTTTATGTTTTCTGGCTCTCCTGAGTTCGCCTCTCGCCAATTAAACCTCTTATATCTACATGAAATAATAAGAAATTAAAAAATTTCTTCCAAAACGAGTATATTGGGTATCCCTTATTCGTATATAAGACAAAAACAATGTCGATACGATGAAAAACTACCCACAATATCACACACAAGATTTCCTGACAGACCTCTTCTTTATGGATTGGATATATCGAGATAACCATGAAGCCGCTCTATTTTTCAAAAAACTGATGGACAACTATCCCCATCTTATTCCATATATCGAAGAAGCCCGTTCAACTCTTCAAAAGATAAGGATAGAAAAAAACGTTCCCGATACCGCAACCATAGAAAGTGAATGGAAAAATTTCAATCTTGCTGTCTCCAGAAGAATAAGACATCAAATTAAGACCAAACGTATCCTCAGATGGGGAGCCATAGCAGCCTCCATTATTATCATCTTCTGTATCGGTATATTTTTTAACCAGCAAAAACACACCGTCCCCGACTATTTGTCCATGCTCGACAACGATTCTAGCGCATTTTTCACTGGAGAAATTCAACTGTATTTAAATCATCAAGATATATTGAGTTTATCGGAAAAGGAAAAAATCACATATCAAAACGGAAACGTTATCATCTCCAATGAAAATAAAGAAATCC
>JFBN01307084.1_pt1 | contig 68721 bp, 55 predicted proteins | sample 768741 | NCBI WGS metagenome assembly JFBN01 (sample SAMN01983846, study PRJNA193217) | chicken gut metagenome | biome: terrestrial biome; isolation source: ceca of Broiler chicken | host: Gallus gallus | place: United Kingdom: England | collected 2010-09-07
GGAAAGGGAGGCAACGGCGGAACCGGCGGCGGGAACTCCCCCGACGTATCGGCCTCGGAGGCCAAGCGGGCCGTAGGCATTCCCGAAGGGCTCAACCTGAGCGAAGCCGATACCCAGAGCCTCACCGACAGTATCCAGAAGATGTCGGCAGCCGCCGACCAGCTCTCGCGCATGGCCGAGCTCACCGACGCCACCCAGCAATACCTCACCCAACTCTCGGGCATCGCCGAGCAGATGGACCGGTTGCGCCAGACGACCGAAAGCCTCACCAACGTGTCGAACACCCTGTTGCAGTCCTACCGCAACATCACCGAGAACTCGGAGGGCATCTCGGACACCTCGCAAGGCTACGTCACCGGCATGGAGACGCTCAACCGCAACATCAACGGGTTGAACACCATCTACGAAATCCAGTTGAAGAGCATCAGTTCGCAAATCGACAACATCGACCGCGTGAACACCGGTCTGCGCAATATCCGCGACATGTACGAACGCTCGGCATCGGATAGCACACGCTACTGCCAGGAGGCCGAGAAGATGACCCAATACATACAACAACTCAACTCGGTGTACGAGAAGATGATCACCGCCATGACCATCAACATGTACCGGCCCATGGGAGGCGCTCCCGCACCCGACCTCGCCGAAAAACCGAAAGAAGACCCCGAACAAAAGTAACCACACATGGCATCGAATAACAACAGACTTTCACCCCGGCAGAAGATGATAAACCTCATGTATATCGTCCTCACTGCCATGCTGGCCCTCAACGTGTCGTCCGATGTGCTCAACGGATTCAAGCAGGTTGAAGACGGACTGGAAAGATCTACTTCGAATGCTTCGCTCCAAAACGACGCCCTTTACCAGAAACTGGCCGCCTTCAACAGTCAGAACCCCGAGAAGGGTGGCCAGTGGTACAAGAAATCGCTCGATGTCAAGCGAGAGACCTCCCAGTTGTACAACTATATCGATTCGCTCAAAACCCTCATCGTCAAGAAGGCCGACGGGAAAGATGGCGACGTGAACAACATCGAACGGCAGGACGACCTCGAAGCCGCCTCCTACATCATGCTCTCGCCCGCCCAACGGCAAGGGGCCAAACTGAGAAAGATGATCGACGAATACCGCACCCTCATCAGCGGATTCATGACCGACTCGGTAAAACGGGCCACCATCGAGAACTACCTCTCGACCTCGATTCATTCGAGAAACACCCGGGTACACACCCCCTCGCTGTGGGAGACGACCATGTTTGAAAACATGCCGGTCATCGCCGCCGTGACCATTCTCACCAAGATACAGAGCGACGTGCGGTATGCCGAGAGCGAAGCCCTGCACACCCTCATCAACAACATCGACGAAGGCGACGTGCGTGTGAACCAGCTCAACGCCTTCGTAATCCCCAACTCCAAAAACATCATGCGGGGCGGGAAATACAGCGCCAACATCGTACTGGCCGCCATCGATACCACGCAACGACCGGCCATCTACATCAACGGCCAGCGCCTGCCCGACGAGAACAAAGGCCTTTACGAGACCTATTGCGGCAGCACCGGCATCTTCGACTTCCAGGGTTACCTCGAAGTGCCCCGGGGCGACGGCTCCATGACGCGTCACGAATTTTCGTCGTCCTACACCGTAGTCGAGCCCAGCGCCACCATATCGGCCACCTTGATGAACGTACTCTATGCCGGTATCGGCAACCCCATCAGCATATCGGTGCCCGGTATTCCCAACCATGCCATTCAGGCCACGATGACCAACGGTACCCTCACCCGCCAGGGCGACAACTGGATTGCCAAACCGGCCAAGGTGGGGCAGAACGCCGTGATTACCGTAACAGCCACCATGGACGGCCGGTCGCAAACGGTAGCCAACACCCAGTTCCGGGTGCGTCAGCTCCCCGACCCCATGCCCTACATCGCCTACAAGGACGACAAGGGTTACGAACAGAAATACAAGGGCGGGAAACCCTTCCCCAAGACCCGGCTCCTCGCCGCCCCCGGCATACAGGCTGCCATTGACGACGACCTGCTGAACGTGTCGTACCGGGTATTGCGGTTCGAGACCGTCTTCTTCGATTCGATGGGAAATGCAATCCCCGAGGTTTCCGACGGGGCCAACTTCTCCCAACGGCAGAAAGACTCCTTCCGCCGCCTCTCGCGGGGCAAGCGGTTCTACATATCGAGAGTCCGGGCCGTGGGTCCCGACGGGATAGAACGCGACCTCTCGCCTATCGAAGTAATTGTAAACTAAGGCTAATCACATGACTATGACATACAATTCAGCACATATGAATATCCTGATAAAAAGCTGCCTCACCCTCGGACTGCTCTTCGCGGTCATGGGCGGGCATGCACAAGTTGTAAAAAAGAGCGAGAGCGACAACGCCAAGAAGGGTAACACCCAACTTAGCGTACGGGCCCAGTCGCTCTACGACACCCAGGGTGCATCGGACGCCGACATTCCCTGGATGCGGGTCATCTACCGGCAAATCGACCTCACCAAAGAGAAGAATCTGCCGCTCTACTATCCCGAGGAGTCGACCGAAAGTCAGGAGAATCTTTTCAGAATCATCATGAAACTGCTGGCCAACAACCAGATTCCGGCATACGAATACCTCGACGGCCGCGAAATCTTTACCGACGAATATCGCATCAAGGTGCGCGAGATGTTCGACCGCTTCCACATTCTCTATGCCGAAGCCAAAGGCTACTCCGAGAAGAATCCCCGCTTCACCATTGAGGAGAGCGATATTCCCGCCAACGAGGTACTCTCGTACTACATTCTGGAAAAATGGATTTTCGACCGCCGCACCTCGCAAATGAAACCCTCGATCGAAGCCCTCTGCCCGGTATTGCACCGCACAGGCGACTTTGGCGGCGAGCCGGTCAAATACCCCATGTTCTGGGTGAAATACAACGACATTCGCCCCTACATCGCCCGCCAGTATATCCTGGCCAGCAACGAGAACAACATCGCACAATACAACTACGACGACTACTTCAAGATGCGTATGTACGACGGCGAAATCTACAAGACCCAGAACCTGCGCAACCAGTCGCTCATGCAGATGTATCCCAACGACTCCATCAGGAAGCAGGCTCAGGACAGCATCGAACGGCAGCTGAAAAACTTCAACGACAACCTGTGGGTGCCCACTCCCGAAGAGCTGGCCAAAGCCAAGGAGGCCCAAGAAGCCAAAGAGGCCAAGGACAACGGTGACGAGGTAACCGCCAAGGAGGAGGATAAGGAAGTGAAGAGCACCTCTCGCTCGGCCCGGGCCAAACGGCAAAAAGAGGCCAAAGTGAAAAAGCAGAAACAGCCCAAACAGCAGAAGGCTGCCTCGGCTCCGGTGCGCTCGGTGCGACGAACCCGCTAATCCCGCAGAAAGATATTCCAGAAAGGCTACCCGCAACCGGGTGGCCTTTTCCTTTTTTCTCGCTTTTTTTATATCTTTTATCATAAATCTACCGGCTCGCCCATCACCCGTCGTTGTACGGGTGGGATAAAATAACTACCTTTGTCCAAGCGACATAGAAAAAATTTGTATGCAAAAGGCTCGAAATTCTATCGATTTCACTCCAAACACGATCCAAAAGCGAGATTTTATTCCCATCTCTTTTGACGAACCCGTGGCTTCCGACGATGCAAATCTCGCCATATCGCCCGATCAACTCACCATTATCCTCTGCACCCAGGGGAAGAAAACCCTGCAAATCAACTTCTCGGAATATACCCTTACCCCCGGGAGTCTGGCCTTCCTCTATCCCAAATCGATGTGGAAGATTATCGACAGCAGCAACGATTTCAATGCCTGCTACTTTTCCATCAAGGGTACTTCGGCCAAAGAGTGGAATGCCTTTATCGACCTCGACACGGTCTTCTCCATCAGCTCCTACATAGCCAAGCACCCCTACACCGCTCTCATGCCCGACGAGACCCGGGTCATCGAGGAATATCTCAGACTTTTGCAAAACCGCTACAAGGGCAATGCCGATGCTACGGTCATACGCTTCTTGCTGTCGGCCTTTACCCTGGAACTCAACCGCATCTTCACCCTGCGGGAAAAGAGCAACAAATCCAAACTGTCGCGGCAGGAGGATATCCTGTGGAAATTTCTCACCCTGCTCAAAGAGTATCACACACAGCAACGCAGTGTCAACTTCTATGCCGACAAGCTCTACATATCGCCCAAACACCTCTCGTCGGTCATCAAGCAGATGAGCCACAAGACCGCCCACGAAATCATTGCCAACTTCGTGATTCTGTCGGCCAAGCGCATGTTAAAGACCACGACCATGAGCATTCAGGAGATATCCGACGAACTGAATTTTGCCAACCAGTCGTTCTTCGGGAAATTTTTCAAGCAAAATACCGGCCTCTCACCGTCCTCATATCGCAAGAAATAATCGTCTTACTAAAACAGATAATCGATAAAAACACCAAACATGAAGAACATCACACTATTCTTATCGGCTGTTCTATCGCTGTCGGTGAGTGCACTCGCCCAGGAACAGCAGAACCGCTTTGCCGAGATTACCAATCCGCAACTCATCGACATCAACAAATTACCGCCTCATGCCGCCTTCACCTCCTATACCGCAGCCGAAGCGGCCCTGAACGGTGACCGGGAGCATGGCAGCTACTACCTGCCGCTCAACGGCACCTGGCAATTTCACTATACCGAGCAGTTCAAAGAACGCCCGATGGAGTTCATGGCTCCCGACTACGATACCACCGGCTGGAACACCATACAGGTGCCCGGCAACTGGGAGACCCAGGGCTATGGCGACCCCATCTATGTAAACGTAGGCTATGAGTTTGTATCGCCAGGATTCGACCGCTACCTGCAAAAGAACAATCCCCCGCTGGTACCCGAGGCGTGGAACCCCACCGGTACCTACCGCCGCGAATTCGACCTGCCCGCCTCGTGGGAGGGCAAACGCATCTTCTTCTGCGCCGAGGCGGTGAAGGGGGCCGCCTATTTCTACCTGAACGGTCAATTCGTGGGCATGTCGAAGTCGGGTAAGGTTCCCGTGCAATTCGACATTACCGAACTGGCCCGTCCCGGCAAGAATACACTGGCCGTGCAGATGCACCGCTTCTCCGACGCCAACTATTTCGAGGGGCAGGATTTCTGGCGGCTCACCGGCTTTGAGCGTGAGGTCTATCTCTATGCCCAACCGCAAACCCGGGTGGCCGACTTTGAGGTGCAGTCGCCTCTCGACTCGACCTTTACCGACGGGCTGTTTCACCTCGGCGTCGTTCTGCAAAACGACCGGGACAGCGCACAGCCGATGACCGTCGCCTACCAACTGGCCGACTGTTCGACCGGCAAACCGCAAATCGTGGCTCAGGGTCAACAAACCATTACGCTCGATGCCTACAACTCGCACCGGGTTAACTTCGACGCTACCATCGCCCACGTCAAGGCTTGGACGGCCGAGACACCCAACCTCTACCGCCTGCTCATCTCGACCAGCGGGGCCAACGGAGAGAGCGGCGAATACATTCCCGCCCGCGTGGGATTCCGCACGGTCGAAGTCAAGGGTGGACGCCTGCTGGTCAACGGTCAACCCATATTGATGAAAGGAGTCAACGTGCACGAACACGACCCCTTTACCGGACACTATGTGACCGAGGAGACTATGCTCAAAGACTTTGAACTCTGGAAAAAATACAACGTCAATACCGTGCGCACCTGCCACTATCCCCAGCAGAAACGCTTCTACGAACTGTGCGACGAGTACGGACTCTACGTCATCGACGAGGCCAATATCGAATCGCACGGCATGGGCTACGACCTGCGCGTGGGCGGCACGCTTGGCAACAATCCGCTCTACCTGCCGGTTCACCTGGACCGCCTGCAAGACATGGTGGAGCGCGACAAGAACCACCCCTCGATTATCGTTTGGTCACTCGGCAATGAGGCTGGGAACGGATACTGCTTCTACGAGGCCTACCGTTGGCTGAAACAACGCGATGCCTCACGTCCCGTGCAGTACGAACGGGCCGAACGGGAGTGGAATACCGACATCTACTGCCCCATGTACACCTCGCCCGAGGGTATCGAACGCTATGCCCTCGATCCCACGGCCGACCGGCCGCTCATTCTCTGCGAGTATGCCCACGCCATGGGCAACAGTCTGGGAAATTTCCAAGACTATTGGGACATTATCGAGAAATACGACATTCTGCAAGGCGGTTGCATCTGGGACTGGGTGGACCAGGGACTGGCCAAGACCAACGCTCAGGGCCAGACCTTCTGGGCCTACGGCGGTGACTACGGCGAGACCGGTACCCCCTCGGACGGCGACTTCTGCATCAACGGCATTGTCTATCCCGACCGCCGCATCAAACCGCAAACCATCGAGATGGGCAAGGTGTACCAGAATATCAAGTTCCTCCGCTTCGACCCCAAGGCCGGAACTATCGACGTGAAAAACGAATTTTTCTTCACGCCGCTCGACAAATACGACTTTGTCTACACGGTCAAGGGGAACGGCAAAACGCTCAAATCGGGGAAATTTGCCGTGTCGCTTGCCCCCCGCCAGCAGAGGACCGTCTCGCTGAAAGGGCTGCCCGCCATGAAACAGGAGTCGGTCGACTATCAAATCGAGTTTGAGGCCCGGCTGAAACAGGCCGAATCGCTCTTGCCGAAGGGCTATGCCGTAGCTCGCGAACAGATTGCCGTGAAACCGGCGGTTAAACCCGAGGCCCGCCTGTCGGGCGAGACAATAGCCCAGATCGACAACGGCAACGAGATACGCTTCTCGGGCAAGAATTTCGACATTACCTTCGACAAGAAGAGCGGCCTGATGACCAGCTACCGCTACAAGGGCAACGAATACCTCTGCGACGGCTTCGGACCTCGTCCCAGCTTCTGGCGAGCTCCTACCGACAACGACTACGGCTACAACTCGCCCAAGCTGTTACGGGCCTGGAAAGAGGCTTCGCAACAGGCACCCGTGGCCCAGTCGTTCCTCATAGAGCCGGGTGAAGGCAAGAGCCTTCGCGTCGTCTGCCGCTATGCCTATCCGCAAACCGGTGCCCAATGGGAGACGATCTATACCCTGCTGGGTAACGGTGTCGTGAAGGTCGACAATATGCTCGAACTCTCCGACGCCAAGGCTCCCATGATTCCGCGGGTGGGGCTGCGCATGCAACTGCCCAGCACCTTTACCCAACTCGAATACTACGGCCGGGGCCCGTGGGAGAACTACATCGACCGTCGCACCAGTTGCTTCATAGGACGCTATCAGACCGCCATCGCCGACCTGTACGAACCCTATGTACGGCCGCAGGAGAACAACCACCGCACCGACGTGAGCTGGCTGGCCCTCTCGGGCAACCCGGGCAAACTGCTCATCGTGGCCGATTCGCTCGTCGAGTTCAACGCCTCGAACTATACCCTCGAATCGCTCGACAGCGGTGACCACCGCGACGACGGCCGCCAACGCCCCGCAAAGCCGCAACAACGGCACAACTGCGATCCCCAACCGTCACAACTCGTCGACCTCTTCATCGACTACCGCATGATGGGATTGGGTGGTGACAACTCGTGGGGAGCCAAACCTCACAAGGCCTACCAGATAGATCCGGCTGTGGGAAAAATAACTTACGGATTTACGCTTATCCCGCTGAGCAAAAATGGCTCTATCGACAAAGCCATCAGACAATATTAACCCAGTAACATTCATCACGCCCGGGACATTTTCCCGGGCGTGATAGCTAAAAACGATTACCAATGTACCGATTTACCCATCTGCTCCTGGCGCTTTCGCTTCTGCTTGTCACCTCGTGCAGTCTGTTCAAAGAGTTGAACCTCACCTCCGACGACGTAACCCGTATCACCTCCGAGACCTTCGACGACGACTACGACATGGTCTACTACTCGACCCTCTCGCTGCTCCAAGCCGAACAGTACACCATCATCGAAGCCAACAAGGAGAGCGGCATCATTCGAGGCATACAACACACCGAGCGCAACGATGTGGAATGGAACTTGAAGGCTTTCGGCGAAGCTACCGAACGCGAATCGACCGAGGCGGTATTCCTGGTGCTGCCCCTCCCCTCGAAGCATACCGAGGTAAAACTGTCGCTCTATCGCAACGAGTTGATTGTTACTCGCAAGAACGGACGCAACCAGAAACAAGACTCCCGCACCATGCTGCTCACCGAGTCGACCTACAACAAGTGGCTGAACAAACTGAAAGCCGAAATCAAACGGCGTAAACGGCTATCGTAAGGTACAAGACAAAGAATCTTTCACGTCATCATACCTCCATGCCTAATCTATTTGAATTGAACAGCTATGAAAGCCAGGTAGAGACCCTTGTCTCGGCTTGCTTCATACTGTCGATCCTGAGCGACCTGGCTATCGTAATAGCGGGGATAGGGCTGACAGCCTGCACCGTGCTGCTCGGGCAGCTGGTCTATTACCCCTTCCGGTGCAAACGGAGAGACGAACCCCTGTTTGTCCCCTGGTGGATTCTCAACCTACTCTACTGGGGTGCATTCACCGGTTGGACAGTCTATCATTTAATCGACACAGCCGCATGAAAAAGCCGAACAGCTCCCAATCTCGATTCCAAGCTCTACGTGCAATTGTATCGAAGCATTCCTTCACTCATCAATGCCCGGTCAGGAGCCACGGCCATAGCCGCAACCTCACTGCTCACCGGCGAAGATGTATTTCACAGCAACCGGCCCGAAGCTCCCTGCATATACCTTTACTGCTTTCCCAAAGGCATCAACTGCATGGTTTTGTTCATACCCCAATCGGAGAAAATCGTACAGGCTTATGCCTCGTGGATTATCAACAGACAACTGGGTCAGATAGAGAAAGCCGACGACGTAGAAACATTCTTCAAAGATGTACTGAATATCCCCGACATACATATCGAACAACTGAAATAGAAATATATTACGGCATAGATAGAATCCAGCCGATGTAGGATCTAGCGTCGAGAAAACAGAATACGAAACAAAAAGCCCGGTAGAGAAATCTCTACCAGGCTTTTTCACTTGGAGCGGAAGACGAGGCTCAAACTCGCGACCCTCAGCTTGGAAGGCTGATGCTCTATCAACTGAGCTACTTCCGCAGGCTTTTAGTGGGCAAAGATGGATTCGAACCACCGAAGGCGAAAGCCAGCAGATTTACAGTCTGCCCCATTTGGCCACTCTGGAATTTGCCCTGAAAGCGTGTGCAAAGATAGCACGCTTTATTTTAATTTGCAAACGAAATCGTGCATTTTTATCGCTGCCACAGCGGCTTCGTCGCCTTTGTTACCCAGCCGGCCTCCGGCTCGCTCGCGGGCCTGCTCCATGGTGTTGGTGGTGAGTACCCCGAAGATGAAGGGGATTCCGAAGAGAGTGTTGAGGTGGGTGATACCCTGGGTTACACTCTGGCACACGTAGTCGAAGTGCGGGGTGTCGCCACGCACTACACAGCCGATGGCAATCACGGCATCGGGTTGGTAAAACTCGGCCATCTGTTGCGAGGCAAAGGTCAGTTCGACCGTACCCGGCACACGGGCCACATAGATGTTCTCCTGCTTTACTCCATTGCGCTTCAAGGTGTCGACGGCCCCTTTCAGCAGGGCGTCGGTAATCTCGGAGTTCCACTCGGCGGCAGCAATAGCCACCTTCATGTCCGAGGCATCGGGCATGCTGTTGATGTCATATTCCGACAGATTGCGATAGGCGGTAGCCATAACGTTTATCCTCCTTGTTTTCTGGAAATAAGGCCGTCTCTCACGTTTGAAAGGCGGCCTTACCCTTTTTATTGGTTATTCGCTTGTTACTTGTTTTGAGCCCGCTCGATGTAGCGTTCGATTCCGCGAGCATCGTTCGAGGTGGGATATTTGTCCTTGATCTCCTGATAGAGTTTCAGGGCAGCCTCTTTGTTGCCCAGCTTCTCATAGACAGCGGCAGCCTTTTTCAGATAGATGGGGCTGAATACGGGGTTGTCGGAAGCCTTGGCGGCTTTCTCGAAATATTTCACGCTCTCGTCGTATTTCTCCATGTCGACCAGGCAGTTGCCGATAGCAGCCATCATGGCAGGAGCGAGAATCGATTCGTCGGCGCTGAATTTGGAGAGGTATTTTTGAGCCGTCTCATATTCGCCTTTCTCATAGTAGGCCAGACCCAGATAGGCGTTTGCCAGATTACCGGCATCGGTCGACCCGTATTGATCGACAATGGTCAGAAGACCGTCGAATTTTTCGTTACCATTGATAGCCAGGTCGATGGAGTCGTTTTCAAAGGCCATCACAGCCTGATACATGGCGGCCTGTGCCTTGTCTTGGCGAGGCAACAGATAGAAGTGGCGCACACTCAGTATGGCTCCGATAACCACAACTACAACGACCAACCCCCACAACAGAGGTTTTTGATATTTCTCAACAAACTGTTCCGACATCGAGAGAGCTTCGTTCATTTTCTCAAGCTCGTCTTTTTCTTTTTCTGCCATATTTTTCTTGTCTTTTAATTTATTTTTATCCTCATACACAATCCCTATCCGGGGAATTGAGTGACAAAAGTAACTTATTTCTTCCTATAAATAAAATTTCATCTTCATTTTTTTGTCTATGAAACGCTAATCGGGTCGACGAGCCCCCTTTTTCGGGCCACGAGGCCGACCGGGCAAAGCCATTTCCAGATCTTTTTTGTGCACGAAACCGGAAAAAATTGCGTATGTTTGTGGTAACAAAACGACCGACGCGACATGATTCTCTCCCGGCTATCGATAGTCAATTTCAAGAATATCGCTCAGGCAGACCTGCATTTCTCGCCCAACGTCAACTGTTTTCTCGGGAATAACGGTATGGGCAAGAGCAATCTGCTCGATGCCATCTACTACCTTTCGTTTTGCAAGAGCTACACCCGCAACCCCGACTCGCAGAACATTCGCCACGGCGAGGAGTTCTTTGTCTTGCAGGGTTACTACGAGCGCAACGGCAACGACGAGGAGTTGTATTGCGGCATCAAGCGCCGGCAGAAGAAGAGCTTCAAGCGCAACAAAAAGGAGTATGACCGGCTGTCGGACCACATCGGGTTTGCCCCGTTGGTCCTGTCGACCCCCTCGGACAACGAGCTGATTTTGGGTGGCAGCGAGGAGCGCCGCAAATTCATCGACCAGGTCATCAGCCAGTTCGACAAACCCTACCTGGGTACGCTCATACGCTACAACAAAGCGCTGGAACAGCGTAACGCCCTGCTGCGACAGGAATGTCGCGAGGAGATGCTCTACGACATCTGGGAAGAGCAGATGGCCCAGGCGGCAGCCGAGATCTATGAGAGCCGACGGCGTTTCCTGCAAGCCTTCATTCCCGTGTTCCGCCGTTTCTATGGCGACATCTCGTCGCAGAACGAGGTGGCCGACCTCGTCTACACCTCGCACCTGACCGACGGTCCCCTGCTGGCCCAGTTGCAGGCCTCGCGACCGCGCGACCTAGCCATCGGCTACACCACCCGGGGTATCCACCGCGACGACATGGAGATGATGCTGGGCGACTATCCCATGAAACGCATCGGCTCGCAGGGGCAGTGCAAAACCTACCTCGTTGCCCTACGGCTGGCTCAATACGATTTCCTGCGGGAACAGGGCGACACCGCCCCTCTGCTGCTGCTCGACGACATCTTCGACAAGCTCGATGCCGAGCGGGTGAAACAGATTATCCGCCTCGTCTCGTCCGACCACTTCGGGCAGATATTCATCACCGATACCAACCGCCAGTATCTCGATGAAATCATTCAATCCATAGGGTCTCAATACAGTATCTTCTCGGTCAATCGAGGAGAGTTTGAAGTTTTGGAAGGAAAATTGCCATGAAAAAACAAGATGCACTCTCAATCGGCGAAATCATTTCGCAGTTCATCGCCGAGAACAAGTTGGAGCAGAAGCTCGACGAGACACAGGTCATGCGCCTGTGGCCCCGCATTGCCGGCGAAACGGTCAACGCCTACACCCAGTCGATGCACGTGCACAACCGCACCCTCTATGTACAGCTGTCGTCGGCCGTGCTGCGCAACGAGTTGATGATGCTGCGCAACGACCTGCTGCGCCGGTTCAACGACGAGTTTGGCCACCCGGTTATCGACAACATCGTTTTCAGATAAAAACTTCATACGCATGGAATCTATCGACACACCCATATTCCACCACTCTCAACCCCTGCAAATCCGGTTCAACGACGTCGATCTGCTGGGGCATGTCAACAACTCCATCTACTTTGCCTTCTACGACCTGGGGAAGTCGCGCTATTTCGAGGCGGTCAAAGCCCAGAACATCGACTGGAAGAAGGCCGACGTCGTCATTGCCAACGTCAATGCCGATTTCGTAGCCCCCATCTACCCGGGAGAAGCGGTGGCCGTACAGACCTGCACTACCGAAATCGGCCACCGCAGTTTCAAATTGTTACAACAAATCGTCAACACCGAGACGGGCCAAGTGAAGGGCATCTGCCGCACGGTAATGGTGGGATTCGACGTACAATCGGGCGTAGCCGCGGCCATCAGCGACGAGTGGAAGGAGGCCCTCTGTCGATTCGAGGGTCGCGACCTGCGAAAAAAATAACCCGGGGCGTCCTACAATCTCATAACGATTTATTACTTTTGCAAAAGATAGAATGCGGCCCGGCAGCGTCAAATTTGAAAAATCCGTTTCCAGTTGCCCCTGTACCCGCCCTTCTCTCACTGTGTAACCCATTTATAGCTGATGTCTCACACCAATCTACTATGAATATGAATTTCAACGAAAAAATACAGGATATCCTGCACAAAGAGGCACAAGCCATTCTCGATATCCCCGTCTCGGACCAGTTTGAAAAAGCCGTCAACCTCATTGTCGAGCAGGTGCACCAAAAGGGGGGCAAACTCGTGACCAGCGGCATGGGCAAGGCCGGACAGATTGCCATGAACATCGCCACCACCTTCTGCTCGACCGGTATCCCGGCCGTGTTTCTCCACCCCAGCGAGGCTCAGCACGGCGACCTGGGCATCTTGCAGAAGAACGATTTGATGCTGGTCATCTCCAACTCGGGCAAGACCCGCGAAATACTCGAACTGCTCCAACTGGCCTCGACCCTGATGCCCGAACTGAAATTCATCGTCATCACCGGCAACAACCAGAGCGAACTGGCCCAACGGGCCGACGTCTGCCTCTTCACCGGAGCTCCGGGCGAAGTATGTCCGCTGGGACTCACCCCCACCACCTCGACCACCCTCATGACGGTAATCGGCGACATTCTCGTGGTAGGAGCCATGGAGGCCACCCACTTCGACGTACACCAGTATGCCCTGCGTCACCATGGCGGCTACCTGGGTACCCGCTCGCGCGAACAGAGCCAAAAGAAAGACTAATCATCGTAACGATATGCGTAAAATCATAGGAATAGGAGAATCCATTCTCGACATCATCTTCAAGAACCAGCAACCCTCCCACGCCGTGCCGGGAGGCTCCACCTTCAACACCCTCATCTCGCTGGGACGACTGGGTGTACCGGCCACCTTCATCAGCGAAATCGGACACGATGTGGTGGGCGACATGATTCTCGATTTTATGCAGAAAAACCACGTAGCGACCGAAAATCTGGATATTTTCTACGAAGGCAAGACCCCTGTTTCGCTGGCCTTCCTCGACGAGAAAAACGAAGCCAAATACCTGTTCTACAACCAATTTCCCGAAGACCGCCTCAACTTTGCCTGGCCGCGCATCGACAAAGACGACATCATCGTCTTCGGTTCCTACTTTGCCCTGAATCCCGCCCTGCGCGACCGGGTGTGCGAGTTTGTCGAGTTTGCCAAGGAGCGCAAGGCCATCATCTACTACGACCCCAACTTCCGCAATGCCCACGCTCACGAGGCGGTCAAGCTCATGCCCTCGGTCCTCGAAAATCTGGAATATGCCGATGTGGTGAAAGGCTCTACCGAAGACTTCAACAACCTGTTCCACATGACCGACCCGCAAAAGCTCTATATCGACCACATCAAATTCTATTGCCCCAACTTCATCTGTACCCGGGGCGCAGCCGGTGTCGAACTGTTTTGCAACCAGGGCAACCGCCATTTCGCCACCACGCCGGTCACACCGGTAAGTACCATCGGAGCCGGCGACTCGTTCAACGCAGGAGTCCTCTTCGGCCTGTTGAAGCACGACATCACGCTCGACCGGCTCTACACCCTCACACCCGACGAGTGGGCCCCCATCATTCAGTATGGCATGGAGTTCTCGGCGGCCGTCTGCCTGAGCATGGACAACTACATCGACCCCGATTTTGCAGCCCGCTATCGCACTGAGGATTAGTACAAAATCCTTATAAATATTCTAAAATAAAACAAACCCCGATTCTGCTAACTATCGCTCTGTCTTATCTTTGTGGTGAATTTTCATCATCACGACAGATATGCGATATCTACAACTTTGTTCTTTGCTCCTCGCATTGAGTGCTTGTTCTACACACATAGCCGACATCGATGTAGCATGCGAAATAGACCCCCAGCACAACTATTTGTTGAAATGGGAGACCATGCCGAAAATCGAGGGAGAAGTACAAATTTACCAGTCGACCAACCCCGAACGATTCGATACCGAACGACCGCCGGTTAGAACGGCCAAAATCCAAACCGGCTATATCCTCATACCCGACACGCTGAAACGGCAGCGCTCCTATTTTCTCCTCCGCTTCAACGATCGCGACGAACACGTCGTGGGAGCCCGGGCCGAACGGCTGCAATACATCGAAAATTTCAGAGACCTGGGCGGTTACACCGCCAAAAACGGCAAGCAGTTGCGGTGGGGCAAGATATACCGCTCGGGAGAGTTCAACTCGCTGACGGCAAGCAGCATCGACCGCATCAAGAACATGGGTATCAAAACCCTCATCGATTTCAGAGACAGCGAAGATGTGATCAAACCCAGCCCCGAACTGGGCCTCGACAACGTCATCAACCTGCCGGGCTCTCTGCACTACCGCCAGAACCTGCTGCCCCGACTGCAAAAAGAGGAGTTGCGACGAGGCGACGCCAACCTCTTCATGCAAGACCTCTACGTAGCCATGATTTCGGGCTCGAAACGGGCCTTCAAATCGATGTTCAACCAACTGCTGGTCGAGGACAACTACCCCATCGTGCTCAGTTGCGTGAACGGCAAGGACTACACCGGTTTTGCCGTATCGCTGCTGTTGAGCGCCCTTGACATGCCCGAGGAGGTCATCATGAATGACTACCTGCTCTCCAACCGCTACTTCGACCGCCGCCGGACGGCCTTCGACCCCAAAGACTGTTGCGACGACACGCAGGAGGCCCTCTCGCTCATACAGACGGCCGACAGCCGGTTCCTCTCCTATGCCCGCGACTACATTCGCCAAAAGTACGGCTCCATCAACAACTACCTGGAAGAAGAGTTGGGCATGACCCCCGAGAAACGCCGTCAACTGAAAGCGTACCTGCTGCACTGATAACCGTAAACCTCGTTCAACACCCCCTCACACGAGCTATCGTCCGGAGCAAGCCAACCTCTTGCCAACGGCATATCTGTGCCTCAACCAATGCGGAAGACAGGGTGCGCCCAGCAATATATCCCGATTTTTTCGTACCTTTGCCGCCGAAAACAGCACTTTAACGTACAACAAGTTTCATTTCACCCTCTCCCCTTAGCCCCATTTGAGGACGAAAGAGGCCTTGTGCCCCGGCGATAAAGCAAAAAAACGAGAACAACATAGATGAAGACATTTCAAGAACTGGGTATCTGTGACGAGATACTGAAAGCGATTACCGAACTGGGATATGAAAATCCCATGCCCGTACAGGAACAGGTAATCCCCCACCTGCTGAACGAAGAGACCGATTTGGTCGCCCTGGCCCAGACCGGCACGGGCAAAACCGCCGCCTTCGGTCTGCCCGTGATACAACGCATCGACCTCGGCCTGTGCCAGCCACAGGCCCTTATCCTGTCGCCCACCCGCGAGTTGTGCCTGCAAATCGCCGGCGACCTTACCGACTATTCGCAATATATCGACGGGCTGCGCATACTCCCCGTCTACGGTGGTTCAAGCATCGAGAGCCAGATAAGAAGTCTGAAAAAAGGGGTACACATCATCGTGGCCACCCCGGGACGTCTGCTCGACCTGCTCGAACGCAAAACCGTGCGACTCGACCACGTCTCGACCGTCATCATGGACGAGGCCGACGAGATGCTCAACATGGGATTCCTCGACAGCATCAACGCCATTCTCGCTCAGGTACCTCAGGAGCGCAAGATGCTCCTCTTCTCGGCTACCATGCCGCGCGAAATCGAACAGATAGCCCGCACCTACATGCACAATCCGCAGGAGATTGTGGTGGGCAGCCGCAACGAAGGAGCCGAGAATGTGCGCCACGTCTACTACATGGTCCATGCCAAGGATAAATACCAGGCCCTCAAACGTATTGCCGACTATTACCCCAACATATACGGCATCATCTTCTGTCGCACCCGCCGTGAAACTCAGGAGATTGCCGACCAGCTCATTGCCGACGGCTACAACGCCGACTCGCTGCACGGCGAACTGTCGCAGGCCCAACGCGACGCCGTGATGCAGAAGTTCCGCCTGCGCAACCTGCAACTGCTCGTGGCTACCGACGTGGCAGCTCGCGGACTCGACGTGACCGACCTGACCCACGTCATCAACTACGGTCTCCCCGACGACATCGAGACCTATACCCACCGCAGCGGCCGAACCGGCCGGGCGGGTAAATCGGGCGTATCGGTCGCCATCATTCACAGCCGCGAGAAGGGCAAGATGCGCGCCATCGAAAAGATTATCGGCAAGAAATTCGAGCGGGGACTGGTCCCCACCGGCGAACAGATTTGCGAAAAACAACTCTTCAACCTGGCCGACCGCATCGAGAAGGTGAAGGTAAACGAAGAGGCTATCGCCAAATTCCTGCCCAACATCTCGCGCAAGCTGGGGTGGCTCACCGAGCAGGACCTCATCAAACGCATCGTATCGCTCGAATTCAACCGCCTGATCGACTACTACCGCGATACCCCCGATCTCGACCTCCCCGACGAGAATACCCGCAAGCCCAAAGGCGAACCGGCTGCCAAGGGCGACCGAAAAGGACGTGACAAGGACTCCCGCACGGCTGAGGAGGGATTTGAGCGCATCTACATCAACCTGGGTAAAGCCCACGGCTTCTTCCCGCCCAACCTCATCGAGATGATCAACTCGCTCGTGCCCGGGCGGGTCAACATCGGACGCATCGACCTGCTGCCCGCCTACTCCCTCTTCGATGTCGAGAAGGGTGCCGCCAAGAAGGTGGTCGGAGCCTTGAAAGGGTGCGAATTTTACGGGCACCGCATCTATGCCGAGATTGCCACCGACAAAGACTACGCCGGCAAGGGCCGACGCAAGGGCAAGGAGGGCGACAGCCGACGCAAAGGAGGCGACAAGCACTACGGTTCGGCCCGGAAAGGCGGTTCGGACAGTCGCTTCAAGCATGAACACCGCCCGTCAAACTCCCGTAAGGAGCGACGGAAATAGACTAGCCCCGACAAAAGAGCTATCCCGATTCCCATACACAGGCGATTCGAAAGATTCTTTATGCGAATCCTCGGATCGCTTTGTTATATACCCCCATTCGTACCCCCCGTTTCCGACACTTTTACCCCCTGTTCACGACAGCCTCTCCTCAAATTCACCCATAAAAACCCATCAAGATTTTTAGCTTGCACAACTGCTGAAAGCTATGTATATTTGTATAAAATATGGATAAATTATGGATATACTCTGCAAGATAAAAGCCTCTGAACGAGAAGCCGAGGCATTACAACAGACGCTGCATGAAATAGATGAATTGTCAACTCGGTGGGACACCCTCTGCGCCACCCCTTTCGACCCCGAGCGAATGTCACCGGGTATCGAGACAACCATAGCGGCATCACTCGCTCTCGAAAATATGCCTTACTCTCCTTCGCTGGTTCACAAAATAGTGACCGACAAAACTCACTCCGGGAGTAAAACGGAGAGTCTGATACAGGGCTATTACGCGATACTGCAAGCACTCTATGCCGATGCCCATAAATATCCCTTGTGCGAGGATACCATCGTAGCCCTGCACACCGCCCTGTTCCCCAATGGCAAAGAGAACTCGGGCAGCCACGCTACGACTCGCCCCGCAGCGGTCAACTTTCTCGACTACAAGGCACCCACCCTCTTTAACCGCAGCCGCACGGTATCGGTCAACAACGAGATACGCGACCTGGTCGAATGGACCAATCGCGAACTGACCCGCAGCGACCATCACCCGCTCGTAATCATCGCCGCCTTTACCTACGAGTTCATCTCGATACACCCGTTCCGTGAAGGGAAAGGCGAACTCTCGCGCATACTCTCGACCCTGCTGTTGCTCCAAAACCACTACGAATGGGCCCGCGCCACATCGATCGACAGCCTCATCGAGCAACAACGCTCGACCTACTACCAAACCCTGAAACGCGGACAACAGAACCGCTACTCCTCACAGGAGAACATCACGGCATGGGTCCTGTTCCTGTGCAACATCTGGTTGCAGGCTTTGCGCAGCCTCGTTACCAACCTTCCCGAAACCAAGGTTGCTCCGCCAGTCTCTCCCTCGGGAGAGCTCCACACCCCATCGTCGGCGACTTCAGCCGAAAACCCTGCAACACCCCCTGTCTACCTCAACAGCCGGCAAAAACGGGTTCTGGCTGTTCTTGAACGAGAAGAACCGGCCAAAGTGAGCGACCTTGCACATCGGTTGCAGGGAGTATCCATCAATACCTTGAAAAAAGATCTGCTCTATTTGCGACAGCACAATCTCATCACGGCACACGGGGTGCTCAAAGGGACCATATACACCTTGAAAAAATGAACCCGACCGCACAAAAGATAGGCCGTTGAAAATAACAACCGGGATAAAATTTCACTATATTTGCCACAAGAACCTTACTAAATACTTAATCGATGCCACAACCCGATTAAAAAGCCAGTAAATAATGAAAAGAATTCTTGTAATCGGATCGACCGGACAGATAGGTTCGGCCCTCATGACGAAACTCCGCAATGAGTATGGAAACAATAATGTCGTAGCCGGATATATCGAGGGAGTACCTCTGAGCGATGACCTGAAATACGGAGGCCCCTTGGAGGTGGCCGATGTGACGAACGCCTCGCAAATTGCGGCTATCGTGGACAAATACAAAATCGACTCCATCTACAACCTGGCTGCCATACTCTCGGCACAAGCCGAAAAAAAGCCCTTGCTGGCCTGGAATATCCAAATCGGCGGTGTGCTCAACCTGCTCGAAATCTCACGCGAAAAAGGCTGCTCACTCTTTACTCCCAGCTCCATTGGAGCTTTCGGCGACTCCTCGCCCAAAGTAAAGACCCCGCAAGAGACCATACAGCGCCCCCGCACCATCTATGGGGTGAGCAAGGTATCGTGCGAACTGTTGAGCGATTACTATTTCTACCGCTACGGAGTCGATACCCGCTCGGTGCGATTCCCCGGCCTCATCTCCTACGAAACTCTGCCGGGCGGCGGTACCACCGACTATGCCGTCGAGATTTACTACGCGGCCGTGAAAGGCGAGAAATTCGAAATTCCGGTCAAGGCGGGGACCTTCATGGACATGATGTACATGCCCGATGCCCTCAAAGCCATGGTCATGTTGATGGAGGCCGACCCTTCGCGACTGAAACACCGCAACTCGTTCAACATCGCCTCCATGAGCTTCGATCCTGAAATCATCTACCACGAAATCAAGAAATTCTATCCCGATTTCGTGGCCGAATACAAAATCGATCCCGTGCGCCAGCAGATTGCCGACTCGTGGCCCGACCTGCTCGACGACTCCTGTGCCCGCGCCGAATGGGACTGGAAACCCGACTACGACCTCGAATCGATGTCGGTCGACATGATTGAACACCTGAAAAAGAAACTTCTTAAATAAACGCCTATGTTCACACGAATGAAAGAGTATCTGGCCCACGAACTAGCCGACATCAAGGCTAACGGCCTGTACAAAGAAGAACGTACCATTATCACTCCGCAAAGTTCGGCCATCAGAATTGCCGAAAAAAACGGAGAAGTGCTCAATTTCTGTGCCAACAACTATCTGGGACTGTCGGACAACCCCCGCCTCATCGCCGCCGCCAAGAAAGCGATGGATACCCACGGGTTCGGCATGTCGTCGGTACGCTTCATCTGCGGCGCCCAAGACCTGCACCGCGAACTCGAAAAGGCGATTGCCCGCTATTTCAAAACCGAAGATACCATTCTCTACGCCTCTTGCTTCGATGCCAACGGAGGTGTGTTCGAACCCCTCTTCACGGCCGAAGATGCCATCATCTCCGATGCCCTCAACCACGCCTCGATTATCGACGGTGTACGCCTCTGCAAGGCCAAACGCTACCGTTATGCCAACGCCAACATGGAGGAGCTGGAACACTGCTTGCAGGAGGCTCAGACTCAACGTTTCCGCATCATCGTGACCGACGGTGTCTTCTCGATGGACGGCAACGTGGCTCCCATGGACAAAATCTGTGAACTGGCCGAGAAATACGATGCACTGGTCATGGTCGACGAATGCCACTCGGCCGGGGTCGTAGGCCCTCGCGGACGGGGTGTGAGCGAACTGTTCAACCTCTACGACCGCATCGACATACACACCGGTACGCTGGGCAAAGCCTTCGGCGGCGCCATCGGCGGTTTCACCACCGGTCCCAAAGAGATTATCGACATGCTGCGCCAGCGGTCGAGACCCTACCTCTTCTCCAACTCGCTGCCCCCTGCCGTGGTGGGCGCCGGTATCGAGGTGTTCAAGATGCTCGACGAGAGCGACGAACTCCACGACCGTCTGATGGAGAACGTCACCTACTTCCGCGACAAGATGATGGCTGCCGGATTTGACATCAAGCCCACCCAGTCGGCAATCTGCGCCGTGATGCTCTACGACGCCAAACTGTCGCAAACCTTTGCCTCCCAAATGCTCGACGAGGGTATCTACGTGACGGGATTCTACTATCCCGTCGTTCCGCAAGGCCAGGCCCGTATCCGCGTACAGCTCTCGGCCGCTCACAAGCGCGAAGAGCTCGACGCCTGCGTCAACGCCTTCATCAAGGTGGGTAAGAACCTCGGTGTTCTCAAATAGATATTTTTATTTCCTCCATACGTGGTCAAACGTCTCGCTTTACACAAAGAGAGGCGTTTGGCTTTTTTTATGCTTGCCGGGAAAGGGAAAAAGAAGAAATCAGGGAGAGATTCCCCCGACGTTTTCACGGGGAAAAAGCCCGGCATATCCAACAAGAGGGTGAAACACCTTGACACCCCAAAAGACAAAGCACTCCATGGAGCGCCTGTTCCTTATACTAGAAAAGGCGAAACAACACCATATCGATGGAGGTTTGGTAGCTCTCGGTGTCTGTTCCTTACAATAGAAAAGGCGAAACCCCCTTAGGTGTTTCGCCTTGTATCTCTTTGCTGTGGTCCCACTTGGGCTTGAACCAAGGACCCCCTGATTATGAGTCAGATGCTCTAACCAACTGAGCTATAGGACCGGCACGGATATTTCCGTAAGCGAGTGCAAAGATAGCGGTTTTCGCAGAAAAGCCCAAATATTTTGCCGTTTTTCTTCAACACCAATACTCAATCCAAGCCTATCGGGACTCTCTCACCCCACCCTCCACAAGAGGCCGATTTGTTTCGATAATTCTACTTATACTAAAATCTCTTTACATATACCTCATTCCTACACAAAATTGCTTATTTTTGCGGCATATAAACCTATACACCAACCTATACAGACCATTTCACGACCTGGTCGTCGACTCATGCCAATGACTGCCGAATATACCGAAACCTATCCTCAACAACCTCTCTTCGCCGCGCTGGGCGTGTTCGACGGCGTGCACCGGGGGCACCGGGCCGTCATCGCACGGGTTGAGTCCGAGGCGGCTGCACGGGGATTGTCGTCGGCGGTCATTACCTTTCGCGCCCACCCCCAGCAGGTACTGCGCCCGCAAGTCCCCTTCCGCATGCTCACCTCGCCCGAGGAACGGGAAACGCTTTTGCGACAGACGGGGATAGACCGGGTGATTTTTCTCGATTTCACCCGCGAGATGTCGTTGCTGTCGGCCTTCGATTTTCTGCAAATTCTGTCGTCGCACTATCGGGTAAAGGGCCTTATCATCGGGTATGACCACCGTTTCGGGCACAACCGGGCCGAAGGATTCGACGACTACGTGAAATATGGACAGAGGTTGGGTATGGAGATTCTACATGCCGACGAACTGGTGACCGATGCCGGCCCGGTGAGCTCGTCGATTATCCGCGAACTGCTGATAAAGGGTGACCTCACGACCGCCAATCACCTGCTGTCGTATCCCTACACGCTGCACGGGAAGGTGGTAAACGGCTTTCATGTGGGGCGCGAACTGGGATTCCCTACGGCCAATATCGACATCGATTACCCCGACAAGCTGATTCCGGCCAACGGCGTCTATGCCGCGCGAATCGTGTTGCCTGACGGCAACCGGTACAACGGTATGCTCAATATCGGCAACCGACCTACGTTGAATCGTCCCAACGATTACAGCATAGAGGCGAACCTGTTTGATTTCTCGGGCAATCTGTACGGCTTGTCCCTGGCCGTCGAGCTCATACGCTACATGCGTCCCGAACAGACCTTTGCCGACATCACGGCACTGCGGGCGCAACTGGTTGCCGACGAAGCGGCCATTCGCAAAATCCTGTCGGAATAATCTCTTCTCTCCTACAAAGAAACCTGATAGTCCTGCTTGTTCAGCTTGGGGTTGCAGCAGACGAACCCCACATTTTTCATGTCGACAGTCACCCGCACACGCTCGTCCTTGATAAGCGACTCCCACCACTCTTTCACTGCGCTGTTGCGACGAATGCCATCGATAATAAGTATCGACGGCTTGTCCAGAGCCGGGTCGAGCAATTGGGGCAACACCCGATACTGAGCCTTGGGCAACCGGTTGACCACGATGTAAAGCCCCTCGTGCTCACCGGCCAGATAATCGGGGAGCGCAATGGCATGAGGTTCCCTCACGAAATCAGCCTGCTCGCCGGCCTCGGCAAAAATCTGTTCGGCAAAGCTGCCAATCTCGGCATTCGGCTCGACTATCGTCAACCGGGCCGACCGCTCGGCCAACCGCAGATAGAGCGACGAGATGCCCCACGAAGAGCCTATTTCGAGAATGTTATCGGGACGGAAGAAGTTGGTCAGCCGAAAGAAGAGACGCCCCCGGCTCTTGGAAATGAGACGCCGCTGCCGTTTCTGCCGCCGTTGAAGGGTATCGACCACACGGGCACGAGCGATTGCCTCGACATCGTCGTAGGCATAATAGCGAGCCTTCTCGCGGATTACCTTCGTGATGAGGCGGAAGGCAAAAGGCGAATGAATGCCGAAGCCCCATGCCTGACGCATGCGGCTCATGGGCGAGGTGTATTCTTTCCAGAACTTCTTTTGCATCTCCCCTGTCGACTCCGTTTTACGAGTTTTGCGGCACCGATTTACGCCGCTTCCAAGCTACGAAACCCGTCCCGACAAAGGCTGCCAGAATCAGGAACAGCGACACATAGGCAATGGCCTCGGTCGTGTGAACCGACGGCGGGTCGAACCGGAATATCACCTCATGTTCGCCGGCCGGCAGATTAACAGCCCGCAGCACGTAGTTTACACGCGCCATATCGACGGGTTTCCCGTCGACGGTCACTTGCCAGCCCCAGGGGAAGTAAATCTCGGAGAAGACCGCTAAACCGCCTTGTTGCGAGCGATAGCGATAGGTAAGTTCGTCGGGCTTGTAACCGGTCTCGTAGATGGTGTCGCCAACTGCGGGGGGAACGACCTTATCGCCAATCTCCCGGGCAAAGCGACGATCGACCACAGCCGTGTGCGACGGATCGAAATCGGTAATGGCCGCCATCTCGGCATCGGCATTGTCGACCCACTTCACCTCCGAGACAAACCAGGCGTTGCCCAGCGCTCCGGGATTGCGCACCACGGTCTCCCGGCCGTCTTCAAGCGGTTGTATGATGTAACGGGTATTGAGCATGTTGAGAACCGCCGGATTGGCATTGACCAACTGACGATCGATGAGGTCTTGATAACGACGCAGTTTGGCGGCGTGGTACCCACCTATCGACTTGTGGTAATAGGAGGTGCGGGGCTCGCTGAATGCGGAGGCCAGCGTCTCGCCGGCGGCTGCATTCAGCACCCGGTAGTTCATGTCCTTGTCCTGCAAGATATAACGGTCGGCATCGGTCATGGGGAAGGGGTTGGTCTTGCGAGCCGGCGTCACGAAATTGTCGCTGTTGAGATAGCGCTTGTTCACCGGGTACATGTCGCCGACAAGAATCACCACCAGGGCTATCATTGCCACGGTCGGGTTCAGCTTCTTCTGACGCAACAGCCACAGCACGGCAAATCCCAGCGCCACGATGATGAACGAACGCCAGGCATCGGCCGTGAATACGGCCTTGCGGGCCTCGGCAATACCGGCAAACAGTTCGGCATAACCGGGTTGCCCGGCTGCTTCGAGTTCATAATCTTTCAGGAAAGTGTCGAACAACGTGGGGAAGAGAGCGGCCAACAGAGCGATACCGGCTACGATGCCTCCGCTCAGGTAGAACCACCGTTTCTCGCGCGAGAGTATCGACGGGTCGTCGAATATCTTTTTCAGCGCCAACACGGCCAGCAACGGCATGCAGAACTCGGCCACCACCAGAATGCTCGATACGGTGCGGAATCGGTTATACATGGGGAAGTAGTCGATAAACCAGTCGGTGAGCCACATCATGTTCTTGCCCCACGAGAGCATAATCGTGAGTATGGTCACCACAAGCAGGGCCCATTTCAGCGGCGTGCGCACGATAAAGCAGCCCAGCACGAAGAGGAAGAAGATGAGCGCTCCCACATAGACCGGCCCGGCGGTGAAGGGTTGGTCGCCCCAGTAACGGTCTACCTGCGACAGGTAAGGACGCAGTTGCGGATCGGCAGCCTTGACCGCCCGTTCGTTCTCGGCAAGGGGGCCGCTGGCACCACCCTTGCTGTCGGGGATAAGCAGGGTGAGCGTCTCCATCTTGCCGTAGCTCCACTGGGTGATATAGTCCTTGTCCAGACCATTCCCGGCCGGTTTCGTCTTGTCGGCATCGGGCGAGGTCAACTCGGTGTGGCCACCCCGCATCGACTCCTTGGAATATTTATAGGTGTGATACAGATTCGAGGCATTGGCTCCCACCGCCAATAGGGCAGCTACGACCAGTACCCCGGTAGCCTTGAAAAAGCGGGGCATGGTGTGCGCCCGATAATGCTCCACGCCATAGGCCACAACCACGGCACAAATCACAAACAGAAAATAGTAGGACATCTGCACATGGTTCGACATGATTTGCAAGGCTCCGAAGAGGGCTGCCAGCGCACCTCCCAGCAGATACCTGCCCCGGTAGGCCAGTATCACACCGGCAATCGTGGGAGGTATATAGGCTAGGGTGATAAATTTCCAAATGTGCCCGGCCGCAATGATTATGAAGAAATAGGACGAAAAGGCATAGGCTATCGCACCGAAGGCCGCCAGATACCAACGCACATTCAGCGTGAGCAGGAGGATATAGAAGCCCAGCATCATGATGAAGACCAACGATACCGGCGAAACGAGCCACAGGTTATAGACGTGCTGCAATGCCTTCAACGGAGCGTTGCTCGAATAGGAAGGCGATATCTGGAAGGTAGGCATTCCCGAGAACAAAGAGCCTGTCCACCGGGGAGTCTCGCCACTCTCCTGGGCATATACCTGCGCTTCATGACCAATGGCCAACCCTTGCTGGGTATCGTGTTGAAACAGGATTTTCCCCTCGATGACATCGGGCGAGAAATAGACGAACGACAGAACGATAAACAGCAATACAGGCAACAGGGCCCAAAGATTTCTATGACTTTTCATTGTTACGAATCTCTATATTTTTTGCAAATGTACGAGTTTACCCGTAATAATCACTTTTTTAACCCAACAAACTGAAACAAAAAAAGGCCGATGGAGAGGTCCTATTTATCTCCACCAACCTTTCTCGTCGAATACGTGTAGCTTGCCGGCCATCGCTCTCACCCGGCAGGAGCTTCCACCCGGATAAAAAAAAGCCGGGGTCGACCAGCGACCCCGGCTCTATGAATAAGGTTTGTCTACTTACTTATTTTACAAGCGAAGAGATGTCGAATTTGGCAAATTCGAGATCGGTAGCGGCTTGTTGAGCTTTGGCAGAATCCATGCTGATCGATTTCTTCAAGTTGGAAACAACCATTTGTTCGTTGTTGGTGCGGGCACCCAGAACAGCCATCAAGTAGTAGGTATTTGCGTTGGGAGCTTCAACACCGGCCAACGTAGCTTTTGCCTTGCTGTAATCTTTAACCAGGATTTGAGCCAGAGCAGCGTTGTTCGATTTTACATCGCCGAAGGCTTTTACAGCAGCGTTGTAGTCGCCTTTCTTCATGTAGAATACACCCAGAGCTTCGTTGAGTTCGTTTACACCGGCCGATTTGCCGAAGGCTTGCTCGGCAGCAGCATAGTCGCTGTTGGAGAGGGCGATAAGGCCTTGGTTCATAGCAACCTCGGGAGTGTTGGGAGCGATGCGAGCGGCTTTCTCGAAGTTAGCTTTGGCAGCAGCGAGGTCGCCCTCTTCGTATTGAACCATACCCAAGTTGTTGTAACCACGATAGTCATTAGGATAGATTTCTACCACTTTGGCGTAGATGTCGGCTTTCTCTTTGTTGGTCTTTACCAAGGTAGCGGCATAGAGCAATTCGTCAACCGAGAGAGAGTCGGGATTTTCCTGAGCCAGTTTCGAGATTTCCTCGTCCGATTTACCGATTACGTTAACCGAAGCCGTGATTCTCGAATAACGAAGTTGCGGGAGGATTTCCTCGGCCAGTACTTCAAATACCGACGACATGTTCTTGATTTCACGCTCACGTTGTTCGGGATCAGAGTACATCGAGAGTACGTTCAGGATCAGTTCCTTGTCTTGGATATTCGATTTCGAAACCAACTCCTGGAAGCCTTCCCAGTCTTGAGCCGTAAACTCGGCGGTCATGTCGGCGTCGATTTTGTTTTTCTTCAAGCTCTTCTTCATGTAGTCAACCGTATTTTTCTCACGGTTTTCGGCCAGCGTGGTATTGAGTTTAACACCACCATCGGGCGAAGCATACGAAGAGATGTTGATGTTGGTCAGTTCCTTGTTGGGAGCCTCGGCAGCGGCATTGATTTCGTTGTGAAGAGCGTTCATCTTCTCCGATTTCAATTGCTCGGCGCGCAGGTTGGCTTGTTGGATAAGGAACATGATGTCGGCCGAATAAGTCTCTTTGATGATGCGTTGGAACTTATCGGGCGTGATAGCGGGATTCAACTCTTGAGCGTTGGCGATCTCGGCGGTCGAAACAACACCTTCGGCTACCGTTACACGGGGGAGCTCATACGTTTTGTTGCCTCTCTCTACTTTGAAAGCGAGTTGCAATTCCGATTTCCGCATGGCGGGAATGTATTTGAAATTAACCGGCATGGAAACAACACCACCCATTTTGTAGGAAATAGCCTGGTTGTTGCCTTCTACCTTTTCCCCTTGGTAAACAAACGGAGTTCCGGCAGTTTCACCATCGGCATAAACCAAATACGGAGTTACGGTTACTACCGATTTTTTGTCGAAATACTTTTCGGGGAAAGTTCCGGTAACGGTTGCAGGAACTTGGCCACCTACTACTTCAAGAGGAGAAGGGGTCACCGTAAAATAATCGGCCGACAACGGCTTCATGTCTTTGTTACACCCTACAAATGCCAATGTCATGAGCACCATGAGGGGAAGATAGATTTTCTTGATCATAATAATAATTGTTTGGTTACACTTATTTTTGAAATATTCCTTTTGCTTTGAAGAACAGAATTAGTGCATTTTCATATTTAAGGCAAAAATAAACAAAAATAGAACACTCGCACCATTTTTATACAAATTTTTTTTATTTGTCCCCATTATTTATCGGGGGTTTCTGATTCCGAGGGTGGTGTTGCAGGATTTCCTGCCGCAGGAATTGCCGGTCGAGATGCGTGTATAGTTCTGTGGTCGTGATACTTTCATGCCCCAGCATCTGCTGGATAGCCCGCAGGTTGGCTCCCCCTTCAAGCAGATGGGTGGCGAAGGTATGTCGCAGGGTATGAGGACTTACATTCTTTCGTATGCCACACTTTTCGCAGGCCCGTTTCACGATGTAAAACACCATGACGCGGGTCAGTTTGGCTCCCCTACGGTTTAAAAACAGAATATCTTCGCTGCCTCGCTTGATGTCGAGTTGCTGCCGATCGTCCATGTAGAGGGCTATTTCGCGTATGGCATTTTGTGAGATGGGTACCAGCCGACGCTTCTCGCCCTTACCCTCCACAATAATATATCCGTCGGACAAATAGAGGTCCGAAATGCGCAGCCCCACCAGCTCCGACACCCGCAGTCCACACCCGTACAGGGTTTCGATAATGGCCCGGTTGCGCCGGTCCTCGGGGCGCGACAGGTCAAACGAGGCGACCAGCTGGTCCACCTCATCGACCGTGAGTACATCGGGCAACTTCACGCCCAGTTTGGGAGTCTCGATGAGCTCCGACGGATCCTCGTCGATTACCTTCTCGACTTTCAAAAAGCCGAAAAACGATTTGATACCCGAGATTATGCGGGCTTGCGACCGGGCACCGATACCCAAATCCTGCAACGTGCAGACAAACCGGTGCAGATCGTCACCGGTCACCCGACTCCAATCGAGCTCCTCGGCCTGAATAAAGTCAACCAGTTTCTCCACATCGCCGGTATATCCCTCGACCGTATTGGCCGACAGGCCTCGTTCCAGTTTCAGGTAACGCCCGAAGCGCTTCAACAAATTCTCCGAATCGACTATTGCCATACTCTTTTTTGCCCGAATCTCATTTTTTTTCCCTACTTTTGTCCTATCTTAGGAATAGCGTTTTTACAAGCGCCCCCAAGGAGAAGCCCCAAGCACATGGGTGGAAGAGATCGGGTCTCGGCAAATGCCCCGCTCCATGCACTTTTCGGGCAAAGATAGTGAAAGGTGAGAGCCGAGACAAATGGAAACACAGTTTTCAAATTTGGCTTGACACACCGATCCGGCTTCAATCTAAGGTAAAAACAAAAGGGGGAGAAAGGAGAACCGACAGGCAACCCTCCTCCACCCTGCAAAGATTGTTACATATGAATATACTCATTATCAACGGGCCCAACCTCAATCTGTTGGGCAAACGGGAAAAGACCATCTACGGGGAACGATCTTTCGACGACTTTCTCGAGGAGTTGCGTCGGCGCTATCCCGAGCATCGCATCGACTATTTCCAGTCCAATATCGAGGGAGTACTCATCGACAAAATTCAAGAGGCCGGGTATGCGTGCGACGGCATCGTGCTCAATGCCGGTGCCTACACCCACACCTCCATCGCCCTGGGCGATGCCATACGAGCCGTGCCTGCTCCCGTCGTCGAGGTACACATCTCCAACATTCACGCCCGTGAAGAGTATCGACATCGCTCCATGATTGCGGCTGCCACGGCCGGCTCGATTATCGGGTTCGGACTCAACTCCTATCGGCTGGCCATCGAGGCCCTCATCGAAAAACAACGATAAACCACCATTCACTATGTCCAAATACACCAAAATAGTAGCCACTATCTCCGACTCGCGTTGCGACGTCGACTTTATCAAGCAACTCTACGACAACGGCATGAATGTCGTGCGCATGAACTCGGCCCACTTGCAGGAAGAAGGATTCCGCAAAATCATCGACAACGTGCGTGCCGTCTCCAACAAAATAGCCATCTTGATGGACACCAAGGGTCCCGAGGTGCGCACCACGGCTCTCGCAGGCGACAGCAACCTGCAATTCTCGACCGGCGATCTCGTGCGCATTACCGGCCGGGAGGGCACCCTCACCGGCAACGGGTATATCGGGGTCAACTATCCCTTCTTTGCCCAGGACCTCGACGAAGGCAGCCATATTCTCATCGACGACGGCGAACTTGAATTTGTAGTACGGGGTAAAGAGAACGGCGACCTGCTGTGCGAATCGCTCAATAATGGCGAGCTGGGGGCCCGCAAGAGTGTCAACGTGCCGGGCGTGCGCATCAACCTCCCCTCGCTCACCGAGCGCGACATTCGCAACATTCACTATGCCATCAAGCAGGACATCGACTTTATCGCCCACTCCTTCGTGCGCAGCAAACAAGATGTACTTGACATACAGGCCATTCTCGACGAGTACAAAAGTCCCATCAAGATTATTGCCAAAATCGAGAACCAGGAGGGTGTCGACAACATCGACGAGATACTCGAAGCCGCATACGGCGTAATGGTGGCCCGTGGCGACCTGGGCATCGAGGTGCCTCAGGAGAAGATTCCCGGCATACAGGCCCGCCTTATCAAGAAGTGTATCCAGGCCAAGAAACCGGTTATCGTCGCTACCCAGATGCTCCACTCGATGATCAAGAATCCCCGGCCTACACGCGCCGAGGTGACCGATATTGCCAACGCCATCTACCAGCACACCGATGCGCTGATGCTCAGCGGCGAGACAGCCTACGGCAAATACCCCGTCGAAGCAGTGGCCACCATGGCCCGCGTAGCCGAAGAGGCTGAACAGAACAAACTCTCCGAAAGCAACATACGGGTTGTTTCACCCGACGAGCCCGATGTCACCTCGTTCCTGGCCAAGCAGGCGGTGAAGACCTTCAACAAGCTGGGTACGAAAGCCATCATCACCGACAGCTATACCGGCCGCACCGCCCGCTATGTGGCTGCCTACCGGGGCCGCTACCCGGTACTGGCCATCTGCTACTACGAGCGCACGATACGGCTGCTGGCTCTCTCGTACGGCGTGTTCCCGCTCTACCAGGAGCGTACCCGCACCTCGCGCGAATACCTGTTCAACGGGTTGAACCACCTCATGGAACAACACCTCATCGACCGCGACGACCTCATCGCCTACCTGGGCGGAGGCTTCGGCGAAGGGAAAGGGACCACATTCCTGGAAATCAACCGCATAGGCGACGTGCTCGACAACTTCAACCACTATACGTTACCCAACATAGAAGACCCGGAAGCATGACTCCCGAACTGGAAGAATACATATTGACCCACATCGACAAGGAGGACGAACTGCTTGCCAACCTCGACCGGGATACCCACCTGTATCACCTGCGACCCCGCATGGTGTCGGGTCACCTGCAAGGACGCATTCTCAAAATGTTCTGCCGCATGATTCGGCCCAAGCGCATACTCGAACTGGGTACCTTCACCGGCTACTCGGCCCTCTGCCTGGCCGAAGGGTTGTGCGAGGGAGGCGAGGTCCACACCATCGAAATCGACGACGAAATCGAGGATTTCACCCGCAGCCATCTGGCCCGGTCGCCCTATGGCAACCGCATCAAGCTGCTGATAGGCGATGCCGTCGATATTGTGCCGACACTCACCGACACCTACGACATTGTCTTTATCGACGCCAACAAGCGCGACTACCTCAAATACTACGAACTGGTGTTGCCCAAGGTTCGCCCCGAGGGTTTTATCCTGGCCGACAACACCCTGTGGGACGGCAAGGTGGTGACCGACCCCCACAGCCGCGACGCCCAGACGGTGGGCATCGAGCAGTTCAACGACTTCGTCGCCACCGACAATCGGGTAGAGAAGGTGATTCTGCCCCTGCGTGACGGGCTCACCATCTTGTGGAAGAAACCCTGACCCTATCCCACGTCAATTTGTTATATCTTAAAAAAAGGAACTATATGGAAACAACTCGTCAGAACAAAATAAGCCGCCTGCTGCAAAAGGAGCTGAGCGACATATTCCTGGCCGAAACCCGCAAGACTCACGGCATCATCGTATCGGTGAGCGTAGTACGTGTAAGTCCCGACCTGAGTACGGCCAAAGCCTACCTGAGCATCTTCCCGCCCGAAAAGGGAGCCGAGATGATTGCCAACATCAATGCCAACGCCAAGACCATTCGCTACGAACTGTCGCAACGGGTGCGTTACCAACTGCGCAAGACGCCCGAACTCTCGTTCTTCCTCGACGATTCGCTCGACTACATCGAGAACATCGACGCCCTGCTTAAAAAATAACCGGCGCGCATGAGCAGGCTCTCCCGCAAAATTGCCTGGCGTTACCTCTTCTCCAAGAAGTCGCACAGTGCCATCAATGCCATATCGATTGTCTCGGTGTGCGGGGTGGCTATTACCACGCTGGCACTCATCTGCACCCTGTCGGTCTACAACGGCTTCACCCAACTTATCGGGTCGCTCTACTCCCAGATAGACCCGCAGATCAAGATTACGCCGCGTGAGGGGAAAACGCTCGACACCGAGGCTCCCGAAATCAAGCAGATTGCCTCGTGGCCCGAGGTGAGCGTGTTCTCGCCCGTGGTCGAGGACAACGCGCTGTGCCTCTATAAAGACCGCCAACGAGCCGTGCTGGTGAAGGGGGTGCCCGACAACTACACCCAGCTGTCGCACATACAGGAGCTCGTCACCAGCGGCCACTTCCTGCTCAACGACGGCCGCATCGACTACGTGTCGCTGGGCATCGGGGTAGCCGGACAACTGGGCATCTCGAACAACTCGCCCTACCCCGTCGAGCTCTATACGCCCAACCGGCTGGGGCGAGTCAATCTGGCCAATCCGGCCCAGTCGTTCAGCAGCCGGCGGTTCTTCGTCGCCTCGACCTTCTGCTCCAATCAGGCCATCTACGACGACCAGCTGGTCATCTTGCCACTGGCTACCGCCCGCGAAATGTTCAGCTATACCACCGAGGCAACGGCCGTCGAGTTGCGGCTCGCTCCCGGATTCAGCGAAAACCAGGTGGCCCAGAAGTTGAAAGCGGCGTTGGGCGACACTTACCGCGTGGCTACCCACATCGAGCAGAACGACTGGTACAAATGGGTACAGATCGAGAAGTGGATTACCTTTCTCATTCTCTCGTTTATCCTCATGATTGCCACCTTCAACGTGATAGGGGCCCTATCGATGCTCATCATCGACAAGAAGCGCGACATCGCCACCCTGCAAAACCTGGGAGCCGACGACCGCCTCATCTCGCGCATCTTCCTGGCCGAAGGGTGGCTCATCTCGGCCATCGGTGCCGGTTCGGGACTTATCCTGGGCGTGATACTCTGCTACCTGCAACAGGAGTACGGACTACTGAAACTGGGCAGCACCGAGGGCATGTTCATCACCGATGCCTATCCCGTGCGGCTCGAACTGTTCGACACGCTGGCCGTCACGGCCATCGTTCTCGTGCTGGGCTTCGTCACCGCCTGGTATCCGGCCAAGTTCCTGCGCAAGCGGCTGCTGGCCGAGAAATCGAACCGGGAATAGAAATCCCCGCATTCAATCGTTCAACAATACGAAAAGGGCTGTGCCTCATACCGGGTACAGCCCTTTCAATATGTTGACTACAAATTCAACCCTATTTCATTTCGCGGGCAATAGCATCGGCGATGGCCTGCATTTCGGTCGCATCGAGCGACAGCTTGTCACGGAAGAAATTCATGTCGGACTCTTGGTTGATAGGCACAAGGTGAATATGCGTATGCGGCACTTCGAGCCCCATCACGGCCACACCCACGCGTTTGCAGGGCACGGCCTTTTCGAGAGCCCGGGCCACCCGTTTGGCAAAGCGGGTGAGACCCACGTAGGCCTCGTCGTCCAAATCGAAAATGTAATCGACCTCCTGCTTGGGAATGACCAGCGTGTGGCCCTTGGCTACGGGGTTGATGTCGAGGAAGGCAAAATAGTTCTCGTCCTCGACTACTTTGTAGCACGGGATTTCACCGGCTACGATGCGACTGAATATAGTTGCCATGGTTTCTTGTTTTTTTAGTTTTCACAAAAATAGGGAAAGGTGGTCACAAAAACAAGTGCGGACGAAGTTTTCAATTTACCTTGACTCCTCGGCGTTGCCGCCCGACTCACCCCCGGCAACCCATACCGGCGAAAAAGGAGAAAGAGCTGCCCTCCCTCCTACCCCGAAAAAGAGCGTTCCCCTTTCCGCACTATAGGAGAGAAAGGGGGAACGCCTGTGACAAAAAAGCCGATATGCACTTGTGCATACCGGCGTATGGGTTAAATGGATATGTCGACGATTTCAAACGACATCAGGCCCGAGGGAACCTGAATCTCAACCACGTCGCCTACCTGCTTGCCCAGCAGACCTTTGGCGATGGGGGTGGTAGCCGAAATCTTGCCTTCGCGCAGGTTGGCTTCCGACTCCGACACGATGGTGTATTTCATCACCGCACCGTTCTTCACGTTTTTAATCGTCACCGTATTCAAAATTTGAACCGTGTGGGTATTCAGTTTGCTCTCGTCGATGAAACGGGCATTGGCCACGAGGTCTTTCAACTGCGAGATTTTCATTTCGAGCATGCCCTGTGCCTCTTTGGCGGCATCATACTCGGCATTCTCCGAGAGGTCACCCTTGTCGCGGGCCTCGCCGATAGCTCGGGAGATTTCGGGACGCTTCACATTTTCGAGATAGGCAATCTCTTCCATCAACTTCTTGTAACCTTCTTCGGTCATGTACGTAATAGCCATAATCTTACTCCTATAGTGTTTATAAATTATTATTCCTTATTAAACAAAAAAGAAATCCCGCCGTTAGCCGGGACTCCTTTTTGTGCTTTCACTGTGACAAAGATACGTTCTTTTTTTAATCTTCCAAAAAAAAACGCCGAGAATCGTCAAAAGTTCATTTTTAACCGCTTACAAGCGGGATTGTATGGCGCTCTCTATTTCGCCCACTTTCTCGATGCGTTTCACGACTCCGTCGTTTTTGTCGATTACGAAACAGGTGGGCAGTGTCTTTACGTTATACATAGATGCGTAGCTCGAGTAGACGGTCTGTGGATCGCGCACGCACACCCACGGCAGATTATCGGCTGCCACCTTCCAGGCCTGCTCATCGGCATCGAACGATATTTGATAGATTTCCAGCCCGCGGTTCTTGTAACGTTTATACAGTTCGGCCAGTTTCATGTTGTAGGCCGGTGAATACTCGGTTTGATAGGCCGTAAAGCTGAGTAGGACCACTTTATTGTTTTCCACCTGCTCGGCCAAGGTCTGTTTGCGACCCAGTTGGTCGTACAACTCCACGTCGATATACGAAGCGGTCTCGGCTTCAATATCCGGAATCTCCTGTTTTTCAGCCCAGTCGGAAGCCATTGCCGCCAAGGTCATCTCCTTCAACTGTTTGGAGCGGGGCGACTCGGGATAACGCATGTCAAACCCCGTGGCCACGGCCGCAATGAGCTTGCGGTCTTCGGCATTATACGGATTGAATATCTTGTCACCGTTGATCTCTTGAAATACAATATAATAAGAGGTAGCCGAAGCGGGATTCTCAAGCACCAGATTAAACATCTTCTTCTTATAATCGGCCAGGGCCTGGACAGCCTGCTGGCGTAGAGAATCGACCTGGCTGCTTTTCGACTCTATGGCCCGGGAAAGTTCGTTGATGCGTTTTTTCAACTTTCCGCTCTCGTCGGTCACGATGCGCATCTTGGTACACTCGTCCGACCCGGTGAGCTCATACCCGTCGGCAAAGTCGGTTGCACGCGCCGAGAAGGTAAGCGTCTCGGTTGAGTCGATGGCAAAATGGACCAGCAACCCGTTCAGCCTCAACTGGTAAAACTCGGGATACTGTGGAGCCTCCTGGGTAAATTTGAAAGAGCCCTCCTTATCCAAAGCCACCGATTCGAGCACCTCGGGTTGTCCCGAAGCCAGCGATTCAAGGTAAAGTATCTGGCCGTCGGCATCGGTCACACGCCCCTCGATGGTAAACTCCCGCTTGTTGCAGGCCGTTACCGCCAAGGCTATCGCACATAAAAATATCCATTTTTTCATGGTCACATCATTTAAATTCATGGTCCGATTCCTCACCGGGGAGGAAAGCAGTGACAAAGATATGTTTTTTTTCACACATTTCCATACACAACCGCACCCGACATCACCAAGCAAAATGAAAGGAGAAAAGCACTCAAAAACAACAAGGGGACTACCCCAAGCTGTTTCAGACAGTTTATTTTTTTCATTTTATTTCATAATCATAGTTTTGCATTCAAACTTTCATTATCTTTGCGTGATTTTGAGATGAAAAAAATATAGAAAAATCGATTTTATGATTAAACAAGTAATTAAGAAGACCATCGATTTGGGTGATGGAAGGACCATCACCATCGAAACCGGCAAGCTCGCCAAGCAGGCCGATGGGGCCGTAGAAGTGCGCATGGGCAACACCATGCTGTTGGCCACGGTATGTTCGGCACAAGAAGCCGGTGAAGGCGTGGATTTCATGCCTTTGCAAGTAGAATACAAAGAGCGTTATTCAGCTTTCGGCCGTTTCCCCGGAGGTTTTACCAAACGTGAAGGCCGAGCTTCAGACTACGAGATACTTACCGCCCGTCTGGTGGACCGCGTATTGCGTCCCTTGTTCCCCGACAACTATCACGCCGACACGTTCGTGAACATCATGCTGTTCTCGACCGACGGTGTCGACATGCCCGATGCCCTGGCCGGTTTGGCTGCTTCGGCCGCTCTCGCCGTATCGGACATTCCCTTCAACGGACCTATTTCGGAAGTACGTGTAGCCCGCATCGACGGCAAATTCAAAATCAACCCCACGTTCAGCGAACTCGAAAGAGCCGACATGGACTTGATGGTAGGTGCTACCTATGAGAACATCATGATGGTGGAAGGCGAAATGGACGAAGTTTCGGAGGCAGACCTGCTCGAAGCCCTCAAAGCCGCCCACGAAGCCATCAAGGTTCACTGCCTGGTACAGAAAGAACTGGCCGAAGCCGTAGGCTCAACCGTGAAACGCGAATACTGCCACGAGACCAACGACGAAGATCTGCGCAAGGACGTATGGGACAAATGCTACGACAAGGCTTATGCCATTGCCCGCTCGGGTAACGCCGACAAGCACGCCCGCCAAAACGCCTTCGACGCTATTGTCGACGACTATCTGGCCGGACTGAGCGAAGAGGAACTGGCCGAAAAAGAGGCTCTCGTAAAACGCTACTACCACGACGTAGAGAAAGAGGCCGTGCGTCGCTGCATTCTCGACGAAGGTATCCGTCTCGACGGTCGTACCACCACACAGATTCGCCCCATCTGGTGCGAAGTCGACTACCTGCCGGGTCCTCACGGATCGGCCGTATTCACCCGTGGTGAGACGCAGGCCCTGGCCACCGTTACGCTGGGTACCAAACTCGACGAGAAGATTCTCGACGATGTGCTCAACCAGGGTCGCGACCGCTTCCTGCTGCACTACAACTTCCCGCCCTTCTCGACCGGCGAAGCCAAGGCTCAACGCGGCGTAGGCCGTCGTGAAATCGGTCACGGCAACCTGGCCAACCGTGCCCTCAAACGCATGATCCCGAAGGATTATCCCTATGTAATCCGCGTCGTATCGGATATTCTCGAATCGAACGGTTCGTCGTCGATGGCTACCGTTTGCGCCGGTACCCTCGCCCTGATGGACGCCGGTGTTCAAATCAAGAAACCGGTATCGGGTATCGCCATGGGATTGATTACCGACAAAGACAATGTGAAATATGCCATTCTCTCCGATATTCTCGGTGACGAGGACCACCTCGGCGACATGGACTTCAAGGTAACCGGTACCCGCGATGGTATCACGGCTACCCAGATGGATATCAAATGCGACGGCCTCTCCTACGAGATTCTCGAAAAAGCCTTGAACCAGGCTCGCGAAGGTCGTATGCACATTCTCAACATCATCACCAGCACGATTGCCGAGCCGCGTACCGACCTCAAACCGCATGCTCCTCGCATCGAAACGATGATTATCCCCAAAGACATGATTGGTGCCGTTATCGGCCCGGGCGGGAAAATTATTCAAAGCATACAGGAGGCCAGCGGTGCCATCGTTACCATCGACGAAATCAACAACGAGGGTCACATCGAAATCTCGGCTGCCAACCTCGACTCGATTCAGGAGGCCAAACGCCGCATCAAGGCCATCACGGCTCAACCCGAAGAGGGCGAAATCTATACCGGCGTGGTCAAATCGATTCTGCCCTTCGGTGCATTCGTAGAGATTCTCCCCGGCAAAGACGGTCTGCTCCACATCTCTGAAATCAGCTGGGACCGTCTCGAATCGATGGAGACCTCGGGTATCCACGAAGGCGACGAAGTCACGGTGAAACTCATCGAAATCGACAAGAAAACCGGCAAATACCGTCTGTCGATGAAAGCCCTGTTGCCCCGTCCCGAAAGAGCCCCGCGCAACGACCGTCACCACGGCGAGAACCGCAACGGCAACAAAAACAACCAACAATAAGCAAGCGCAACAAGGCCTCCGGCCTGTCGCCATACGAGCCGCATATCTGCCCGATATGCGGCTCTTTTTTTATCGCCCCACCGCCACGGCTACGGAGTCGACCGACCACAACGGCAGAATCCCCTTCCCGCGCCTATTTCAAACATATATTGTGCGGGGTTAAAAATTCTCATTTTTTTACTTATTTAGCGTAAAAATCGTTACCTTCGTTTGCAAATGATTCTCGTCCTATGGCAGCACTGAAACAGCAGCTACAACAGAAGCTGCAACAAAAGCTCTCACCCCAGCAGATACAACTCATTCGGCTCCTCGAACTCACCGAAGTCGAGTTTGAAGAGCGCGTGCAGCAGGAGCTGGTCGACAACCCCGCTCTGGAAGAGGGGCGGGAAGAAAGTCTCGACAGCCTGAACGACTTCAACCCCAACGCCGACGAGGACGGGAACCCCACCGAATCGGCCGAGGAACTCTCGCTGGGCGACTACCGCACCGAGGACGATATTCCCGACTACCGCCTCGAAGCCGACAACTTCTCGAAGGACGACAAAAAAGACGACATACCCTTTGTCTCGGCCTCGTCGTTTCACGACTACCTCGAAAGTCAGCTGGGCGAACTGTCGCTCGACGACACCTCCTACCAGATAGCCCAGTACATCATCGGCAACATCGACGACAACGGCTACCTGCAACGCCCCATACAGGCCATCACCGACGACCTCATCTTTCAGGTGGGGCTCGATGTACCGGTGAGTCAGGTCGAGGATATTCTGCAAATGATTCAAGAGTTCGAGCCCGCCGGCGTGGGGGCCTCGAACCTGCGCGAATGCCTGCTGCTGCAACTCGAACGTCACGAGGGGACTCCCGCCAACCTGCTGGCCTACAAGATTGTCGACCAGATGTTCGACGAGTTCTCCAAAAAGCACTACGACAAAATCATGCGCCAGTGCAACGTGAGCGAAGAGGAGTTGAAACAGGCCATTCGGGAAATCACCCAGCTCAACCCCAAGCCGGGCAGCGCCTGGAACAACAGCTACTCGGGCAACACCGAGCACCACATCATACCCGACTTCTACGTCGAAGCTCAGGACGGCGAGCTCTCCATCAGCCTCAACAACAGCAACATTCCCGAGCTGCACGTGAGCCGCGACTATCAGGACATGCTCGAAGACTACTCCTCGAACAAGCAGAACCAGACGCGCGACAAGCGCGACGCCCTGCTGTTTGTCAAGCAGAAACTCGACGCCGCCCAGTGGTTTGTCAATGCCGTGAAACAGCGGCAGGAGACGCTGCTCAAAACCATCACCGTGATTGTCGAACTGCAAAAGGAGTTTTTCCTCACCGGCGACGAACGCACGCTCAAACCCATGATTCTGAAAGATGTGGCCGAGCGCACCGGATATGACATCTCGACCATCTCGCGCGCCAGCAACAGCAAGTACGTGCAAACAAATTTCGGTATTTATCCGTTAAAATATTTCTTCTCCGAGTCGATGCAGAACGATGCCGGCGAGGAGGTTTCGACCCGCGAAATCAAACGGCTGCTGCAAGAGTTGGTCGAGCATGAAGACAAGCACAAACCACTCTCCGACGACAAGCTGTGCGAATTGCTGCAACAGAAGGGATACCCCATCGCGCGACGCACCATCGCCAAGTATCGGGAACAGCTCTCCATTCCTGTGGCCCGGTTGAGAAAAGAGATATGAACCCATTAAACCCAAAAACGAAAATGAAAAAACTGGCTACCCTGCTGTCGACCCTGTTTCACCCGCTGCTCATGCCCACCTACGGTATAGCCATCGCACTCTACACCTCATACATGCGCATCTTCGGCGACCGGCTGCTGGGTATCATCGTCACAGGCGTACTGCTCACCACCTGCGTGTTGCCGTCGCTGGGCATCTATATCCTCTACAAGACGGGGCACATCAGCGATGTCAGACTGCACAACCGCACCGAGCGCACGGTACCCTACATCATCAACTTTGTCTGCTACGTGGCCTGCTACCTCTACCTCTATCGGTTCGGAATACCCAGCTGGATACTCTCTTTCATAGCTGCCGCTCTCATTTCACTTATCCTCGCCCTCTTCATCAACCGCTACTGGAAGATAAGCGCCCACATGATTGCAGCCGGTTCGATGGTCACGCTGGTCTTTCTCATGAGTTTCTACGGACTCATGCTCAAGCCCTATATTCTCCCGCTACAACTCATCACGCTGTTACTGGCCGGAGCCATAGGCTCATCGCGCATTCTGCTCAACCGCCACACGTTGGGACAGGTAGGAGCCGGATTCAGCCTGGGAGTGCTCTGCTGCGTGTCAATGTTTTATATCTTTGCATAACCTATAACGATAAGTAATATATACCACTATGAAACCTGTTGTAAGTATCATCATGGGGAGCACCTCCGACCTCCCCGTCATGGAAAAGGCCGCCAAGCTGCTCGACGAGTGCGAAATCCCCTTCGAGATGCTGGCCCTCTCGGCCCATCGCACACCGGCTCAGGTCGAAGAGTTTGCCAAAGGAGCCAAAGCGCGCGGCATCAAAGTAATCATCGCGGCTGCCGGCATGGCGGCTCATCTGCCCGGCGTCATCGCCTCGATGACACCGCTGCCGGTTATCGGTGTGCCCATCAAATCGGGCATGGAGGGTCTCGACGCCCTGCTGGCCATCGTGCAGATGCCCCCGGGAATCCCCGTAGCCACCGTGGGTATCAACGCCTCGCTCAACGCCGCTATCCTGGCCACCCAGATGCTGGCTCTGGGCGATGCCGCCATTGCCGAAAAGGTGGAGAAATACAAAGCCGGACTGACCCAAAAGATTGTCGCCGCCAACGAAGCGCTGGCCGAGGTCAAATACAAGTTCAAAACCAACTGATTCTTATTCACACCGTTCGCTTTTATCATGGATTACTACAACTATCATCGCCGGAAAAGCAGTGTCGTACACATCGGCGACACGCCCCTCGGCGGGGAATACCCCATACGCATACAGTCGATGACCAACACCTCTACCCTCGACACCCCGGGCAGCGTGGAGCAGTGTATCCGCATCATCGAGGCCGGAGCCGACTATGTGCGGCTCACCGCCCAGGGTGTGCGCGAAGCCGAGAACCTGGCCGAAATCAAGAAGGGGCTGCTTGCCCGGGGATACCACACCCCCTTGATTGCCGACATTCACTTCAACCCCAAGGCGGCCGATGCCGCTGCCTGCACCGTCGAGAAGGTTCGTATCAATCCCGGTAACTTCGTCGACAGTGCCCGCACCTTCAAGCAAATCGACTATACCGACGAGGAGTATGCCGCCGAGTTGCAACATCTCAGGGAGCGCTTTGTCGCCTTCCTCGACATCTGCAAGGCACACCACACGGCCATTCGGCTGGGGGTGAACCACGGCTCGCTCTCCGACCGCATCATGAGCCGCTACGGCGACACGCCGGCCGGCATGGTGGAGTCGTGCATGGAGTTCCTGCGCATCTGCCGCGACGAACATTTCGACGATGTGGTTATCTCCATCAAGGCCTCCAATACGGTGGTCATGGTACAGACCGTGCGGCTGCTCATCAAAACGATGGAGGCTGAGGGCATGTGCTACCCGCTGCATCTGGGGGTAACCGAGGCCGGCGACGGCGAGGACGGACGAATCAAATCGGCCGTGGGCATAGGCACCCTGCTGGCCGACGGCATCGGCGACACCATCAGAGTCTCGCTGAGCGAGGCTCCCGAGGCCGAAGTACCGGTGGCCCGCAAGCTGGTCGACTACATCACGGCCCGGGCCGGACACACTCCGGTCGTGGCTCCCGACCTCTCGCTCGAACAGCTGGCCGACCGACCCAAAGCCGCTTGCGGCGGCATAGGTGCCGGCGAACAGCCGGTTGTCATCGCCGAAGGGACTCCCGGGTCGGGCACAAAGGCCGACTTCTACTACACGCACGACCGGGCGGCCGACGATGCCACCCGGGTGATTGTCGACTATCCCCACTACCACGGCCAAGCCAACACCTTCCCGCTCTTCGGAGCGGCCGACGAGCAGGCCCTGAAATCCTGTCGGGCTCCCCTGCGGTTTCTGCAAGCCGATACCACCGAGATTTCCGACTCGCTGCTCTCCCTGCTGACCGGGGAGAAGGGTGTCGTGCTGATTCTCTCGTCGCTGCATACCAATCCCGTGGGTGACCTGCGGGCTGCCCTGGCCCGACTCACGGCGGCCGGTTGCCCGTGTCCCATGATTCTGCGAAGGAACTACCGCGAGAACGACCCCGAGGAGTTGCAGGTGAAGGCCGGAGCCGATTTCGGCCCCTTCCTGCTCGACAACCTCATCGACGGGGTATTCCTCGACAACGACGGAGATATTGCCTCACAGCGCCTCGTAGAGTACATGTTCACCATTTTACAGGCGGCCCGCAAGCGATTCAGCAAGACCGAATACATCTCCTGCCCCAGTTGCGGACGGACAATGTTCGACCTGCAAACGACCATCGCCCGGGTCAAAGCTGCCACCTCGCACCTCACCGGCCTCAAAATAGGCATCATGGGGTGTATCGTGAACGGTCCCGGCGAGATGGCCGACGCCGACTACGGCTACGTGGGTGCCGGGCGCAACCGGGTGAGCCTTTACAAAGGCAAAAGCTGTATCGAAAAGAACATTCCCGAAGAGCTGGCTATCGAAAAACTCATCGCACTCATCAAAGCCAACGGCGACTGGTGCGACCCGGCTTGAAATTACAGGAATAACCGATGAACCGCAAGAACGACATTCGGGCCGAACTGGCCACGCTCCCCGTGGGGAAACTGCTTTGGCGATACTCGGTACCGGCCATCGTGGGAACGATGGTCATGTCGCTCTACAACGTAATCGACCGCATCTTTATCGGGCAGGGTGTGGGCCCCGACGCCATATCGGGGCTGGCCCTCACCTTCCCCATCATGTCGATTTCGGGGGCCATCGGCATGCTGGTGGGTCAAGGTGCGGCAGCCCGCATCTCGATCGTGATGGGACAAAACGACAAGGAGAAGGCCGAGAAGATTCTGGCCAACAGTCTCATTCTCTCCATCACCTTTGCCCTCTGCTACCTCTCGCTCTTCGTCATCTTCATGGACGACATTCTGCGCAGCTTCGGCGGCAGCGACCGCACCATACCCTATGCCCGCGAGTTCCTGCTCTACATCATGCCCGGCATGCTCTTCACCAACCTCTGTTACAGTTTCAACAACATGATGCGGGCCTCGGGCTATCCCGGCAAAGCCATGTACACGATGCTTATCGGAGCCTTCTCCAACCTCATTCTCGCCCCCATCTTCATCTTCGGACTGAAACTGGGTATCAAGGGAGCGGCCATCGCGACCGATATTGCCATGACCATCTCGGCGGTTTTCGTGATGGCGCACTTCTGCAACTCCCGCAGCAACGTGCGGTTTCACCGTCGCTATTTCAAGCTCGAATGGGCCATTCTCATCAACATCGTCTCCATAGGCATGTCGCCCTTCCTGGTCAATATCGCCAGCAGCGTAATCAACGCCATCATCAACACCTCGCTCTACCGCTACGGCGGCGACGAAGCCATCGGGGCCTTCGGTATCTTCAACAGCTACGCCACGCTGGTGGTGATGCTTATCGTAGGACTGTGCCAAGGCATGCAACCCGTCGTGGGCTACAACTACGGGGCCGGGAATTATGACCGCATGAAACGGGCCTTCAAGATTACCTGCACCGTGGCTACCCTCTGCGCTACGGTAGGGTGGATAGGCTCAACCTTCTTCCCCTACTACATCATACGGGCCTTCACCACCGACGAGCACCTGATCGAGGTGGCCATACACGGCATGCGCATCGCCATGGGGGTATTCCCCATCGTGGGTCTGCAAATCGTCACTACCAACCTGTTCCAGTCACTGGGTATGGCCTCAAAGGCTATCTTCATGAGCCTCACGCGCCAGGTTATCTTCCTCATTCCGCTGTTGCTCGTCCTGCCCCGCCTGTTCGACCTGGACGGCGTGTGGGGTGCCATGCCGGTATCCGACACGATTGCTACCCTCGTTACCCTGCTGATGCTCTGGCAGACCAACAAGAAAATGGGACAGAAAAGCAGGACAACATCTCCCGTCTAAATCCAGACAGCAAGGTTGCCCTGCCTCCGGTTCCCAACCATGAGCGACGCGTTGTCTCAATCCCCCAAAACAAACGAGGGCAACACCCGCGCCTTGTGGCATCGGGGTTACCCTCGTCTTTATTTATCCTCCCGCGGGTCCCCGCAGGAAATCTATGGCCTTTACTCCTTCATCACCGGAATCTCGCGATTCATGCTCTGCTCGAGCGAGATAAGTGTCTCGGTCGAAACCACACCCTTGATGTGCTGAATCTTGTCGTTCAGCAACTCCATCAGGTGCTCGTTGTCGCGGGCATAGAGCTTGCACAGCATCGTATAGGGACCGGTCGTGAAGTGGCACTCTACCACCTCGGGAATCTTTTCGAGTTCGGGAACGACATCGCGATACATCGAGCCCTTCTCCAATTTCACCCCGATATAGGTACACGTTCTGAATCCTAACGATTTGGGATTTACATGATACCCCGAACCGGTAATCACATGCATGTCGATCATGCGTTGAATTCGCTGGTGAATGGCAGCACGCGAAACACCGCATTCGGCGGCTACGTCCTTCGACGGAATGCGGGCATTGCGCATGATAATCTCAAGAATCTGACGATCTAAGTTATCTATCTTTTCCATAAAAATTTATTTACATAAATCATTTTGCGACAAAAATATCATTTCTTTTTGAATATACAACTATGTTTTAGCTATTTTTTTGGCAAAAAGATAGAGAAACCTTCACAAATGGTCTGCACCCATGGAACTCACACAACACTTTTCTATCCGAAACCAGGCTAAACAGGAGATTCGGCGAAGAGAGAGAGTACAGCACCCTCTTTATCCTCTGCCAATGTTAAAAACCAATTTTTTATTGGTGTTCTTGCAATAAATGGTTATACTTGTGAATTAACAGAGCTGTTAAATCAGTAAAGCACTATGAATCAGTCAAAAGTAGGAAACAAGCGAAGACATACCGAGGGTGCCGTCATGGCTGCCGCCGAGGAGCTGTTTCTCGAAAAGGGATACTCGCTGGCTACCACAACCGAGATTGCCCGACGGGCAGGAGTGACTCACGCCATGCTGCACTACTATTTCCAGACCAAGGAGCAAATCTTCTTCAAGGTGCTGGACAAGAATCTGCACGAACTGTTTGCCTCGATACGGGTAGCCATGTCGACCGAGGCCGTCTCGTTCTGGGACAACCTGAAAGGCGGTGTAACCCGCCTGCTCGATTACTTTGACCGGCACCGCCAGCTGGTGGCATTCCTGTACGACGTGGCCCGGCACAACCCCGAGCTGCTCGCCCGCTACCGCGAGAGCACCATAGACCTGATTGCCGGACTTGCCGGGCATCACAAAGTTTTGCTCGACCGGGAGGTACAGGCGGGCCGGTGCAACCCCATCACCTTCGAGCAACTCTTTCTGGACATCGTCACGACGAGCTGCTCGACCTATCTGTTTTTGCCGGTCGTCGAACCCATAGCGGGCATGACCGGTCCCGAAACGGATCAAGCACTGCAACGTCGGCACGAAGAGGTCATCGCCCTGTTGTATCACCGCCTCTACGGGCAGTGTGCCTCCAATCGATAAACCATACCGGGACTCATGCCCCGGACTCGATAAAACGTCAAACACAAGAAAGTTAAGGAAGGGAGATAGATACCGATGAAAAGATGGGTTTTTCTTATGCTATGGGCCACTCTGGCCGGGTCGGTCGCCGCACAGGTAACGCTGAGCGAATGTGTGGAGAAGGCCCGCAACAACTACCCTCAAATTCAGGAGCTCGGACTGATTCGCGAAGCCGAGAAATATGACCTGTCGACGGCCAGTCAAAGCTGGCTGCCGCAACTCACCATCAGCGGTAAAGCCCAATACCAGTCGAAGGTAGTCGAAATGCCCTTCGAGATACCCGAGTTCAAGTTCAACCTGCCCCACGACCAGTATTCGCTGGTAGGCGAGGTGAGCCAGACCATCTGGGACGGCGGCTCAACGGCCAACAAAAAACGGCTGGTGAGTGCCGATGCCAAGATACAGAGCAAACAGTTGGAGGTCTCGCTCTACGGTCTGCGGCAGAAGGTCGAGAACATCTTCCTGGGTATCCTGCTCATCGACAAGCAGATTGCCCAGAACGAGATTGCCGTCAAGAGCCTCTACCGCAATCGCGAGTCGGTGCTGGCCGGTATCGAGCACGGTGTGTCGTACCAGTCGGACCTGAGTATCGTCGACGTGAATATCCTCAACTACAAGCAGACCATCTCGTCGCTGCATGCCGACCGCCAGGCCTATGTCGACATGCTGGGCCGCCTCACCGGCGAAGACCTGTCGCAAGCCCAGTTTGTCGAACCGCCTGTCGACCTGCCTATCGACACCGCTACCCTCGCCCGTCCCGAGCTGCAACTCTACAAGGCTCAGTTGGAGCAGACGCAGGTACAGCGCCGCGACCTGCAATCCAACCTCTACCCCAAGCTCAACCTCGCATTGCAGGGCGGTATAGGTCGCCCGGGACTGAATATCCTGAAAAACGAGTTTGAACCCTACTATACCGTGGGGGTGAAGCTGCAATGGAACCTGGGAGCCCTCTACTCGCGCAAGAACGACATTCGCAAGATAGCCGTGCAGAAGGAGCGCATCGAGCGCCAGCAGGAGGCCTTCGTGCTCAACACCATGCTCGATGTGACCGACCAGCTGAACGAGGTACACAAGGCCGAACAGGTGCTTGCTCAGGACCGCGAGATTATCCGGCTGCGCGAAGAGATACGCCAGGCGGGCGAAGAGCAATACAAGCAGGGGGTAATCATGCTCACCGACCTGATGGAGATGATCGACGAGGAGTTCAATGCCCGGGTGGCCCAATCGCTCCACCAGGTGCAACTGGTCATGGCCATCTGCGACCTGAAAAATACATTGGGACAATAATCAACCGAACAACCATAAAACCAAAAGGCAATGAAAAAGCAGATTTTCTATGTAGCGACAGCGGCTGCACTGCTGGCTCTCGGCAGCTGTACCGACCGCTCACGCGAATTTGACGCCTGCGGACAGATAGAGGCTACCGAAGTAGTCGTTTCGGCCGAAGCCAACGGACGCATCATCGCCCTGCAACTGACCGAGAGCGACAAGCTCACCGCCGGTGAGGTGGTGGGCGTCATCGACTCGGTGCAGACCTATTTGCAGAAGGAGGAGCTGGTGCGCAAGCGGAGCAACACACAGACCAAATGGGTGGACATCGACCGGCAACTGGCCTCGCAATATGCCCAGCTGAACAAGCTGAAATCGGACCGCGAGCGCTACCAGGCTCTCGAAGCCAAAGATGCCGCCACCCGAAAGCAGGTGGACGACCTGGTGTCGCAGATTGCCGTGACCGAACGGGAGATTGCCGCCCAGCGACAGAACTACGAACGCAATAACGCCGGAATCCGCGAAGAGCTAGCCCTCTACGACGTGCAAATCGCCGAGAAGGACGACCAGCTGAGCAAATGCCGCATCGTCGCCCCCATCGACGGCACGGTGCTGACCAAGTTTGCCGAAGCGGGCGAACTGGTCACCTCGGGCAAATCGCTCTTCAAGCTGGCCGACCTGAAACAGGTCTATGTGCGGGCCTACCTCACCACCGCCCAACTGGCCGAGGTGAAACTGGGCGACACCGTGCAGGTGACCATCGAGGACGGTACTGACAACCCTCGCACATATGAAGGGCGACTGGTGTGGATTGCCGACGAGGCCGAGTTTACCCCGAAGAATATCCAGACCAAGGACGAACGGGCCGACCTGGTCTACGCCGCCAAAATCGCCCTCGACAACGACGGATACCTCAAACTGGGCATGTATGCCTATGTGCGGTTTCAATAAAGCATCACAGCCATGGGAGCCATCGAAGTAACAACGGTCAGCAAACACTACGGTACCTGCCAGGCCCTGGACCGCATCTCGCTCGACATACAGCGGGGCGAGATTTACGGCCTCATCGGTCCCGACGGGGCCGGCAAGACCACCCTGTTCCGCATTCTGGTGACGCTGCTCCTGCCCGACAGCGGCAGTGCCCGCATCGAAGGGCTCGACGTGGTGAAAGATTTCATGGCCATCAGGCAACGCATCGGCTACATGCCGGGACGCTTCTCGCTCTACCAAGACCTGACGGTAGCCGAGAACCTCGACTTTTTCGCCACGATGTTCGGCACCACCGTAGCCGAGAACTACGGAAACATCGAAGAAATCTATGCTCAAATCGAGCCTTTTCGCGACCGGCGCGCCGGGAAACTTTCGGGCGGCATGAAACAGAAACTGGCCCTCTGCTGCGCCCTGGTGCACCGCCCCTCGGTACTTTTTCTCGACGAGCCCACCACGGGCGTCGATGCCGTGAGCCGCAAGGATTTCTGGAACATGCTCTACCGCATTCGGGAGTCGGGGGTGACCATACTGGTGTCGACTCCCTACATGGACGAGGCCTCCCTCTGCGACCGCATCTCGCTCCTGCAAAAGGGGCGAATCATCGAGACGGGTACCCCTGCCGCCATCGTGGCCCAGTATCCCCACCGGCTGTTCGGCGTGTCGGGCAAACCGGCCTACCCGCTGTTGAAATTCCTGCGGCGCACACCCGGCCTGCTGCGGTGCTTCTCGTTCGGTTCGGAGCACCACGTGGCCGTAACACCGGGGACCATACAGCCGGAAGAGTTGACAGCAAAGCTCCAAGCTGCCGGATTTCACGACGTAGTGGTGCGGGAAATCGAACCGAACATCGAAGACTGTTTCATGGAACTGGCAAAAGAAGAAAGGCAAGAATCATGAACCCAAACACCGATATCATCGTGGTCGACGAACTGACCAAAAAATTCGGCGACTTTACGGCGGTCGACCATATCAGTTTCAGGGTGCACCGGGGCGAAATCTTCGGATTCCTCGGAGCCAACGGGGCCGGCAAGACCACCGCCATGAAGATTCTGTGCGGATTGAGCCGTCCCACCTCGGGCGGCGGGACGGTCAACGGGTATGACCTGAACCGCGACCAGGAGAAAATCAAGCGCCACATCGGGTACATGAGCCAGAAGTTCTCGCTCTATGCCGACTTGAAAGTGTGGGAGAATATCCGCCTGTTCGGGGGTATCTACGGGCTGAGCGGCAAGCGCATTCGGGAGAAGAGCGACGCCATGCTGCGCTACCTGAACATGACCGACCTGAGAGACGAACTGGTGGGCGACCTCCCCTTGGGCTGGAAACAGAAGCTGGCTTTCAGCATCGCCCTCATTCACGACCCGGCCATCGTCTTTCTCGACGAGCCCACCGGGGGTGTCGACCCCGAAACCCGACGACTCTTCTGGGACCTGATTTGCGAAGCAGCCGAGAGCGGCACAACGATATTTGTCACCACGCACTACATGGACGAGGCCGAGTATTGCAACCGGGTGTCGATTATGGTCGACGGGGTCATTGCCGACCTTGACACGCCTGCCGCACTCAAACAGCGCTACGGGGCGACCGATATGGACACGGTATTCCGTAAACTAGCCTACCGTGCCCAAAGAGAATAGGAGGAGACGGAGAATGAAAACATTTTTTTCCTTCATCAAGAAAGAGTTCCGACACATATTCCGGGACAGGCGCACCATACTCATCGTGCTGGTGATGCCCGTCGTACAGATTATCCTGTTCGGATTCGCCGTCAGTACCGAGGTACACAACGCCCGGGTCGACATCGTGGGCGACGGCAACGACCCCACCGTGCGGCAAATCGTGGAGCGCATCGACCGGAATCCCTACCTGCACGTCGAGTCCGTCTACGAGTCGGTAGCCGAGGTACCGGAACGGTTCCGCCAGGGACGGGCGGACGTGGCGGTCTGTTTCGAGCGCAACTTCGACGAGCGGCTGCACCACTACGGCCAGGCCTCGGTGCGTCTGCTGGGCGACGGATCCGACCCCAATACCGCCCAGATGATTGTCAACTACGTGAACGGGGTGTTGAGTGACGTGCAGAGCGAACTCGGCACACAGGGCGACTCGCCACAGGCCGCCTTCCCCCACGTGCAATACATGTACAACCCGGCCGTGCGGTCGTCCTACAACTTCGTGCCCGGGGTGATGGGACTCATTCTCATGCTGGTTTGCTCGATGATGACCGCCATCTCGATTGTGCGCGAGAAAGAGAGCGGCACCATGGAGCTGCTGCTCGTCTCGCCTATCCGCCCCATCGGCGTGATTATCAGCAAAGCCATACCCTATCTGGCCCTGTCGCTGGTCAATCTGGTCACAATCCTGCTGCTGGCCCGCTTCGTTCTGGGGGTACCCCTGCGGGGCAGTCTGCTGCTCCTGTCGGTCGTCTCGGTACTCTTCATTCTGGCCTCGCTGGGTATCGGGCTGCTCATCTCGGTCATCTCGTCCACCCAAAAGACCGCCCTGCTTATCTCGGGCATGGGGCTCACGATGCCCACAATGATTTTCTCGGGTATCATCTTCCCCTGCGAGAGCATGCCGGTCGTGCTGCAATACGTGTCGGACATTATCCCGGCCAAATGGTACATCATCATGGTCAAAAAAGTGATGATCGAGGGGGTAGGATTCGGCTACATCTATCAGGAATTTACCATTCTGCTGCTGATGACACTGTTCCTGCTGGCCGTCAGCGTGCGGTTGTTCAAACGGAGATTATAAAGGGAGGGAGTATTTATGGTCATGCTTTATTTGTTGGAGAAAGAGTTCAAGCAGTTTTTCAGAGACCCCGGCCTGCCCAAGATGGCCATCGCCTTCCCGGTGCTGATGATGCTGGTATTCCCGTTTGCCGTGAGCATGGAGATACGCAACATCGACCTGGTGGTGGTCGACAACAACCGGACGGTGGCCTCGTCGAAGCTGATCGAGACCTGCACCGCCTCGGGATATTTCGACCTGGTGGGAGTGAGCGACGACCCCGACTGGGCCATGCAACAGATGGACCGGAACAAGGCCGACGCCATCTTGACCATCGAGTCGGACTTTGACCGCTCGCTCGAACGGGGCGAACCTCTGCCCGTGGGAATCAAGGTAAATACCATCAACGGCACGAAAGGGAGTATCGGTGCCGGATACCTCACCTCGTGCGTCCAGCGCTTCTACGCCGAACATGCGCCAGGCCGACAAGGCTCGACAACAGGCGCTCAACTCGACGTGTCGCCGAAATACTATTTCAACACCTATCTCGACTACAAGCTGTTCATGGTACCGGCGCTCATCGTCATCGCCATCACGATGCTCACAGGCTTCTTCCCGGCCCTTAACATCGTCAGTGAAAAGGAGCGGGGAACCATCGAACAGATTAACGTAACCCCCGTGAACCGGGGCATCTTTATCCTCTGCAAACTCATTCCCTACTGGTTGGTAGCCTTTTTCGTACTCACGGCCTGCCTCCTCATCGCCTGGTGGGTATTCGACTACTCCTGCGCCGGGTCAATCGGGCTGATGTATTTCTTCACCGCCGGCAACATTCTGGTCACGGCCGGCATGGGACTGCTCATATCCAATTACAGCGACAATGCGCAGCAGGCCATGTTTGTCACCTGGTTTTTCATGATGGTGTTCATGCTCGTGAGCGGTATCTTCACCCCCATCGCCTCGATGCCCGGCTGGGCCCAGGCCATTACCTATCTGAATCCCATGCGCTACTATGCCGATGCCATGCGCGGCATCTACATCAAGGGCAGCACCCTGGCCGACGTGTGGACCGATGCCGCCGGCCTGCTGGCCATCGGTACCGCCATGGTATCGTGGGCTATCCTGAGCTACAAGAAAACAACCTGAACAAAAAACAATGAGAGGGGACATACACCCCGGGGTGTATAAAAAGAGAGCTTGACCTCAATGGTCAAGCTCTCTCACTTGGAAATATATGTTTTTTATCTTCAACTTTCGGAGAAGAATCGTATAACGACAGTCTATTCTCCCAATAATCGGAAAGGCTTATTTCAGGATATCCAAAACCTCTACCTCGAATACGAGTGCCGAGTTGGTAGGAATCTTATCGCCACCGCCGCGTACACCGTAACCCAGTTCGGCAGGAATGTAAAGGATATACTTGCCACCTTTCTGCATCAGTTGCAGACCTTCGCCGAAACCTTTCACTACACCCGCAGGCGAGAAGATTGCACTGGCATTGGCATCGAATTGAGTTCCGTCGATCAACGTACCTTTGTACGATACTTTGGCACGTTGGTTGGCTTGAACCTTTTCGCCTTGACCCTCTTTAACGACCTTGTAGAGCAAGCCCGATTCGGTCTTTACAACGCCCTCTTCCTTGGCTTTCTCGGCCAGGAAGGCTTCGCCCTTGGCCAGGTTTTCCTTAGCTTCGGGAGTCTCGGCCAGGCGAGCAAGTTCCTCTTTCTCCTTGGCCTCGGCAGCAGCTCTGAAAATAGCATCGAGAACCGTATTGGAATCCATAGCCGAAATCATCAGAGTCGTATCTCCTTCAAAAGCCTGTTTGTAAGCCTGAACAAAGGTAGCCACATCGATTTTCAAACCGGTACCTTTCTCGATGTTGTTCAGCATCTCTTTGATGTAGATACCCTGGCTCATACCCATTTCGTAGGAACGTTGCGTAGAGTCGGTTTTCAAAGCAGCGACCATACCTTTCATAAAATCATCGGGGTCGATACCTTTCAACTGGTCATACATGCCCGACTTCAAGGCTTCGCCAAAACGGGCACCATTGGAAACACCCAGTGCGTAGCTGGCACTATCGGTTGCATTCTCCAATTTAGTAGCGGCTTTGTTTCCGCAAGACGACATTACCGTGAGACCGGCAAGCGCCACACAAAATAAAATACTTTTTTTCATTGTTTATGAGGTAATTAATTACAATATTTTAATAAGTTCCACTTCAAATACAAGCGTAGCGTTGGCGGGAATACTGCCCCCGGCCCCCTGCTCGCCATAGGCCAAGTCGGAGGGTATGTAGAGTTTCCAGCGAGAGCCCTCGGGCATCAACTGCAAGGCCTCTACCCACCCGGGAATTACCTGATTGACCCCGAACACGGCGGGTGTACCCCGTTGAATGGAGCTGTCGAATACCTGTCCGTCAATCAAGGTTCCGTGATAGTGGCACTGTACCTTGTCGGTGGCTTTCGGTTTGCGACCTTTTCCCTCGGTGAGTACCTCGTATTGCAAACCGCTGGGCAGAACCACGACACCGGGACGCTTGGCGTTCTCGGCGAGGAATGCCTCACCGGCGCGTTTGTTCTCCTCGGCAATCTCGTTTTGCAGATTGGTGAAATACTCGTTGATGATTTGTTTGGCTTCGTCGAAACTGATTTCGGGTTTCTCCTGCTTGTATACGGCCTCTACACCCTTGGCAAAATCCTCGACGTTCAACGATTTGATTCCCGAACCCAGGAAATTGTGCCCCATGCTGAGACCCAATGCATAACTCAATTTATCCATTTTCTATTCTATTGTTCTGTTAGGCAAACTTGATATACAATATTTGCGTGGCGAAGATAGGGTTTTTATACTTAATTCGATAAAATCTCCTTAAAAAAAAATATAATTATCGCCCCAACCGGTACAGCGGAGAGCACATTTTCAACATATTTTATATAAATCATTTGCGCCCGTCGCTGTTTTATACTACTTTTAGGTGGGTTCTTCCCCTGTATATCGACAAACATTTTAAGGCTGTAAAGATATGAAAAAGAGACTGGTTGTATTAACCGGAGCGGGCATGAGCGTAGAGAGCGGGCTCTCTACCTTCCGCGACAGCGGCGGCCTGTGGGACCGCTATCCCGTAGAAGATGTGGCAACCCCCGAGGGGTGGGAACGAAATCCCGCCCTGGTTCAGGGATTTTACAACAAGCGGCGCAAGGAGTTGCTCACCGTAGAGCCCAATGCGGGCCACAAGGGGCTGGCCTCGCTCGAAAAGGAGTATGACGTAACCATCATCACCCAGAATGTCGACAACCTGCACGAGCGGGCGGGCAGTTCGCACGTGATTCACCTGCATGGCGAGCTCACCAAGGTGCGCTCGGTGAAGGACGAGAGCCGGGTCTACGAACTTACTCCCGACCAGTATGAGCTGGCTCCCGATGCCACCGACCCGTATGGCGACCGGTTGCGTCCCCACATCGTGTGGTTCGGCGAGGCCGTCCCCATGATTGAGCCGGCAATTGAGATTACCGAGCAGGCCGACATCTTTGTCGTGATAGGTACCTCGCTCAACGTCTACCCGGCAGCCGGACTGCTGCGCTACGTGCGTCCGCAGGTACCCATCTACCTTATCGACCCCCAAGAGGTGCGGGTGCCGATAAACCGCCCCGTCCACGTCATTCAGAAAGGGGCTTCAGAGGGGGTGGCCGAACTTATCGAACTGCTGCACTGCAATGCCTGAGCCCCCTCGGCTCTCTACCCATAACGACAACGCCCGGGAGAGTTTCTCCCGGGCGTTGTCGTCTTTCAACATCACAACCGTTATTACGCATGACGCTCTTCTTGTTGCTTGATGGCGTCGACTACGTTGATCACGTAATCGCCCAGGCGTTCGCACTCGGCCACCATGTCCATGTAGTAGATGCCGGCCTGGTATTCATAGTGCTTGTTGTTGATGTTCTCGATGTTCGACTTGCGCAACTGATTTCTGAAATTGTTGATTTCGCACTCCTTGTTGTACGAAACCATAATCTCACTCATCGTAGGCTCGTTGCTCGACAAGAGCAGCACCATGTTGTTGAGCGCCTCGGCATTGAGTTTGAACATGGCATCGATATTGCCGATAATCTCGTCATTAAAGACGATGTGCGAGTCCTGCTTCCGTTGCAGCGTACGGGCCAGGTTGTAGCAGCAATCGCCGATGCTCTCGATTTCGGTCACGATGCTGAGCATGCTGTTCACCCGCATCTTGCCATCGAAACTCAACCGACCTCCCACGACCAGATTCAGGAAGCCGGCAATCTCCAACTCCATGCGGTCGCAAATCTGTTCATATTTCTCGATGCGGTTGTAGAGTTTCATATAGGCCTCGCTCCCCTCCTTCTCGTGCAGCAAATCCTCCACCATACCAAACATGCGCTGCACCCTCTCGGCATAGACGGCAATCTCTTGATGAGCCTGGGGCAGATTCAGTTCCGAGGCCGACAACATACCCCGCGAGATGAATTTCAGTTGGAACTCCTCCTCGCCCTTCTTGTCCTTCACCCGCACCAACCGGGTAACAATCTTCTCGTAGAGCCCCGTGAACCAAATCATAATCGTCACGTTGATGACATTGAATACCGTGTGGAACATCGACAACCCGAACGACACCGAGAACTGCATCGCCTCGAAATGGGCCTTCTGCTGCTCAAAATCGGGCGTATGCAGGGTTCCCCCGTTATTCAGGGCGTTGATGAGTGAAGGATTTGTCTGTTCATTGGTCGACACAAAGGCCATTAAATCGTTGGGATTCCCCACGCCCAGCGAGGTGCATATCCACACGATGAAACGGATAAAGGGATAGTACAGTATCAAGGTCCATATCGACCCCAGCACGTTGAACAGCAGGTGTCCCATCGCAGCCCGCTTGGCCGACACGTTGGCACTGATCGAAGCCAACAGCGGGGTTATCGTGGTACCGATGTTACTCCCCAGGATCAGCGCCGCGGCAATGTCGAAAGTTATCCACCCCTTGCTGCACATGATGAGCGAAATGGCCAGCGTCGCACTCGACGCCTGCACGATCATGGTCACGATGGCACCTACGGCGCAGAACATCAAGATGGAGAGGAATCCCATCTGGGTGTAGGAGGTGAGAAACTCAAATATCTCGGGATTGCTTTTCAGGTCGGGAACCGAGTGATTGAGGTAGTCGAGCCCCATGAAGAGGAAGGAGAAACCGATGAGGAACTCGCCCCACGACTTGTGGGTGCTGTTCCTCGAAAAGAGGAGCGGAGTGCCCAAACCGATCAACGGGAGGGCAAACAGGGTGATGTTGACCTTGAAGCCAAAGATGGAGATAATCCAGGCCGTAACGGTAGTTCCCACGTTGGCACCCATAATCACCGCCATCGACTGCCCCAGGGTCATCAGACCCGCGTTGACGAAGCTCACTACCATCACCGTCGATGCCGACGAGCTCTGTATCAGTGCCGTAATCAATATACCGGTAAACATTCCTGAAAACCGATTCTTTGTCATTACAGCCAGGATATTGCGCAGTCTGTCGCCTGCCACCTTCTGCAATCCTTCGCTCATGACCTTCATTCCATACAGGAACAAGCCCACCGACCCGATCAGGGTCAGGAAGTCCAGAAATGTGTACTCCATAAAAGTTTCTTAAATAGTTGTTTTATTATCCTCTTTGTGGTATATTTAACACTCAATCTTGCATCTGGAAAAGCATTCCTTTGCAAATTTATACAAATAAAAAGACTTGCACAGAGATAAGATTGTTGTTTTGTTTTTATTAACAATATGTGAAACCCTCGTCCATACTTTATAATCACAATGGAAAGAGAAAAATTTGACATTTTTTGTGTCAACACGGGCAAGAGCCTGCGCATAGACGGCGGTGAAACTCTGCTCGAAATCTACGAAATGGCAAAACCCCAACTGGCTCATCGCCCCCTATGTGCCTATGTAAACAACAAGACCGAAGAGTTGCGGTACCGGGTGTACGGTCCCAAAGACATCGAGTTTCTCGACATCACCCACCCCTCGGGCATGCGCACCTACGTGCGTTCGCTCTGCTTTGTCATGTACAAGGCCATCAGCGACATTGTGCCGGGCACCCGGCTGCGCATCGAGCACTCCCTGTCGCACGGCTACTACTGCCTGCTCGACAACCCCGAAGCGCTCAAACCCGAGGTAATTGCCCGAATCAAGGAGCGCATGGCACAGATTATCGCGGCCGATATCCCCTTCAAGAAAATCGAATGCCACACGGCCGACGCCATCGAGACCTTCAAGCAGCAGGGCATGTTCGACAAAATCGAACTCCTGCAATCGACCCACCAGCTCTACACGCAATACCACACCCTCGACGGACTGGCCGACTCGTATTACAGCTGGCTCACCCCCTCGACGGGCTATTTGCAGGGATTCGACCTGATGAAATACAACGGCGGGGTGTTGCTGGTGCCCCCTACCCCCGACGACCCCACGAAACCGGCACCCATCGAACCGCAGGAGAAGATGCTGAACGCCTTCAAGGAGTACCTCACCTTCAACCATATCATCGGGTTGAGCAACATCGGCGACCTCAACAAAGCGGTCGAGAGCCGACGGGCAACCGACCTCATCAAGGTGGCCGAAGCGCTGCACGAGAAGAAAATCAGCAAGATTGCCGACGACATTACCCGCCGATACCATGAGGAGGGTACCCGCATCGTACTCATCTCAGGGCCCTCATCATCGGGCAAAACCACCTTCTCGAAACGGCTCTCGATTCAGCTCATGACCAACCTGCTCAAACCGGTGGCCATCTCGCTCGACAACTACTTTGTCAACCGCGAGGACACGCCGCGCGACGAGACGGGCGACTATGACTACGAGTCGCTCTATGCCCTCGACCTCGACCTCTTCAACAAGGACCTCAACCGGCTGTTGCAGGGCGAGACGGTGCCGATGCCCACCTACAACTTCGAGAGCGGCAGCCGCGAATACCGGGGCAACACCCTGACACTCGACGAGGGGGCGGTGCTTATTCTCGAAGGGATACACGGGTTGAATCCCGAGCTGACCCCCCAAATCAAGCCGCATCAGAAATACCGCATCTACGTCTCGGCCCTTACCACCATATCGATCGACGACCACAACTGGATACCGACGGCCGACAACCGACTGCTGCGCCGCATCATTCGCGACTACAAATACCGCGGAGCCTCGGCTCAAAGTACCATTGCCCGCTGGGGCAGCGTGCGGCGGGGTGAAGAGAAGTGGATATTCCCCTATCAGGAGAATGCCGACGCCATGTTCAACTCGTCGCTCCTCTTCGAGCTGGCCGTGATGAAAGACTACGCACAGCCCATACTCAGCGCCGTGCCACACGACTGCCACGAGTATGCCGAGGCGCACCGTCTGCTGCGGTTCCTGGGCTATTTCCTATCGATCAACCAGCGTGAGATTCCGCCCACATCGCTCCTGCGCGAATTCCTGGGCGGCAGCAGCTTCAAATATTGATCACATAAAAGCCAGCGGGGCTGCTCTCCTGATAGAGAGCAGCCCCGCTGATTATATCCAGTCGTCCCAAACGGGGCAAATTATTTCTCGCGTTCGATGGTATAATCAAGAATAGCGATGAGCGCGTCGACCGTTTCGGACGCCGAAAAACCTTCGAGCAGGGCGACCGCCTCGTGGCGTATCCGATTCATCACCTCATAAGCATAGTCGATACCCCCTTCACGTTTAGCATACTCGATGAGCGTGTGTACGCTCTCGGTCGACAAATGCTCTTCGGAGAGCAAAGCCCGCATCTGCTCATTCTCAACCCCCGTGCCATGGGTAATGGCATAGATGAGCGGCAGCGTGATTTTACCCTCCCGCAAGTCATTGCCGGTGGGTTTGCCTATCACCTTGTCTTCGTAGTAGTCGAATATATCGTCCTTGATTTGGAAACAGAGTCCCAACTTCTCGCCAAACTGGCTCAACCGCTCGACATCGGCTTCGGGAGCCCCGGCGGCCAAAGCCCCCAGCTGCATGCACGCATAAAAGAGCGATGCCGTTTTGCGGCGAATCACCTCGAAATAGGCCTCCTCGTCGAGGCGGTGCGTACGGGCGTTGGAGAGTTGGTCTATCTCGCCACGTGCCAGTTCACGGCCCAAAGTACCCAGACTGGCCACGATGGCCATCTGCCGGGTCCGTACCGAACAGTCGAGCGCACACGACACGAAATAATCGCCGGTCAAGACGGCTATCCGATTGTCATACAGATGATTGATGGTGGGTAACCCCCGACGCTTCTGCGACTCGTCGACCACATCGTCGTGTATGAGGCTGGCATTGTGCAGCAACTCCAACGAAGCAGCCGCGTCGATTGCCGCCCGGGGTACCGGGCCAAACAACTTGGCGCACAGCAGCACCAGAATAGGCCTTATCTGCTTGCCCTTGCTTTCGAGATAAGTGTGTATCACCTCGTTCATCAAAGGACTGCTTGTATGCAGGGTCTCGGTAAGGGTCTTATTCAGTAAGTCGAGTTCGTCGGTTATAGGTTGCCGTATGACCAAAAGTTTATCCATATCCATTTATTCTGCTGCAAAAATAGTAATAAAACAAAAGAATCCGTATTTTTATCGTAATTTTACCGCATTGCAATGACGCTTTTTTAATTCTTATCTACAAACCGCATATTCGACATGCAAGAGAAACGACTTTTCCTGTTAGACGCCTACGCGCTCATCTACCGCTCTTATTATGCCTTCATCAAAAATCCCCGCATCAACTCCAAGGGAATAAACACCTCGGCCGTCCTGGGGTTTGTCAACACCCTCGAAGAGTTGCTCAAAAAGGAGAACCCCTCGCACATTGCCGTGGGATTCGACCCGCAGGGACCTACCTTCCGCCATGAAGCCTACGAGCAGTACAAGGCTCAGCGCGAAGAGACGCCCGAAGTGATTCGTTACTCGGTCCCCATCATCAAGGAGATTATCGGGGCCTACAACATACCCATCATCGAGGTGCCCCGTTTCGAGGCCGACGATGTGATAGGCACCCTGGCCAAACTGGCCGAAAAGGAGGGATTCGATACCTACATGATGACCCCCGACAAGGACTACGGCCAACTGGTATCGCCCCATATCTTCATGTACCGCCCCAAGTTCGGCGGCGATTTCGAGATACTGGGTCCCGAAGAGATCAAGGCCAAATATGGTATCGAGTCGCCCGAACAGGTCATCGACATATTGGGACTGATGGGCGACAGTTCTGACAACATACCGGGCTGTCCCGGTGTGGGCGAAAAGACGGCCGTGAAACTCATTGCCGACTTCGGTGGCATCGAGAATCTGCTGGCCCATACCGACCGCCTGAAAGGGGCTCTCAAAACCAAAATCGAGAGTAACCGCGAGCAAATCGAGTTCTCCCGCTTCCTGGCCACGATTCGCACCGACGTGCCCCTCACCTTCGACGAAGAGGCTCTGCGCCGCGAGCCGGTCAATGCCGAGAAGCTGCGCCCCATCTTCGAGGAGCTGGAATTCCGCAGCCTCACCGAACGGGTGCTGGGCAACAAACCAGCCGCTGCAACGGCACCCAAACCGGCCACACAGCCCTCACTCTTCGACCAAGCCGAACAACCGGAATCCTCGGAAACTCAGGCGGTGCAACCGGCCGAATCGAAACTCACCGATATACACACGGTTCCCCACACCTACCACCTGGTCGACACGACCGAGAAGATGTGGGACCTGGCAGCCCTGCTGGCCTGTGCCCCGGCCTTTGCCTTCGACTCCGAGACAACCGGCATCGACCCCATGAGCGTCGAGCTGGTGGGCCTCTCCTTTGCCCTCAAAGAGCACGAAGCCTACTACGTGCCCATACCCGACGACCCGCAGAAGGCCCGCGAAACGGTGCGCATCTTCAAATCGGCACTCGAAAACCCGGCCTCGCTGAAAATCGGGCAGAACATCAAATACGACTACATCGTGCTGCACAACTATGGGGTCGAAGTCAAGGGCAACCTATTCGACACCATGGTGGCCCACTACCTGTTGCAGCCCGAACAGTACCACAACATGGACTATCTGGCCAACGTCTACCTGGGCTACAAGCCGGTGGCCATCGAGGAGCTCATCGGCCCCAAGGGCAAGAAACAGCTCTCCATGCGGCAGGTGCCCATTGAACAGATTTACCAATATGCCGCCGAAGACGCCGACGTGACCCTGCAACTGAAAAACCGCCTCGAAAAGGAGTTGGCCCGCGAGAAGATGGAGAAGCTCTTCTACGAGATGGAGATGCCCCTCACCCGGGTGCTCGCCGACATGGAGATTGCCGGGGTGAACGTCGATACGGCCGAATTGAAAAGCTCGTCCGACCTGCTCACCCGACGAATGGGCGAACTGGAACAGGAGATTTACCAACTGGCCGGGACTACCTTCAACGTCAGCTCGGCCCGACAGGTGGGCGAAATTCTTTTCGAGCGGCTCAAAATCGACGAGAAGGCCAAGAAGACCAAGACCGGGCAGTACTCCACCACCGAAGAGATTCTGGAAAAACTGCGCTCGCGCCACCCCATCGTGGGCAAAATTCTCGACCTGCGCGGCATACGCAAGCTGCTCAGCACCTATATCAACGCCCTGCCCGAACTGATTAACCCCCGAACGGGCAAGATTCACACCTCGTTCAACCAAACGGTGACGGCTACCGGTCGGCTCAGTTCGAGCAACCCCAACTTGCAGAACATTCCGATACGCGACAACGAGGGACGCGAGATTCGCCGTGCCTTCGTGCCCGACCCGGGGTGCCTCTTCTTCTCGGCCGACTACTCTCAAATCGAGTTGCGCATCATGGCTCACCTGAGCGGCGACCGCCACATGATCGAGGCCTTCCGCGAGGGGTCGGACATTCACGCCGCCACCGCGGCCAAGATTTACAAGGTGCCCATCGACGAGGTGACCTCCGACATGCGCCGGAAAGCCAAGACGGCCAACTTCGGCATCATCTACGGCATCTCGGTATTCGGTCTGGCCGAGCGGCTCAACATTCCCCGCAGCGAAGCCAAGGTGCTCATCGACGGCTATTTCGAGAGCTACCCGCAAATCAAGGAGTACATGAACAAGAGTATCGAGGTGGCCCGCGAAAAGGGATACGTCGAGACCATCTGCGGCCGCAAGCGCATGCTCCCCGACATTCACTCGCACAACAGCGTCGTGCGCGGATATGCCGAACGAAATGCCATCAACGCCCCAATCCAGGGCAGTGCGGCCGACATCATCAAGATTGCCATGATTCGCATTGCCCGACGGCTGGAAGAGGAGGGGTTGAAGAGCCGCATGATTCTGCAAGTGCACGACGAACTCAACTTCAACGTGCCGGCCGACGAACTCGACCGGGTAAAAGAGATTGTGTGCCGGGAGATGGAGAACGCCTACCCGCTGCAAGTGCCGCTGGTGGCCGACTACGGTACCGGACACAACTGGCTCGAAGCCCATTAACCCCAAAAATCGGGGCAGACAGGCCTCACGGCGACAAATAATTGTGTAACTTTGTGTCCCGGTTATGACGATTACAAGCATGGACATTCAAAGTTTTTCGGCACTCTTCAACACGCCGACGCGACGTGACGCCTTCCTGTCGCTGGTCAAGGACTCCAAGAAAAAGAATATTTTCATACAAGGGCTCGAAGGTTCGGCCCCGGCGCTGCTCTTCTCCAACCTGTTGGAGAACAAGCACCCTCACCTCATCATCGCCAACGACCTCGACGAAGCGGGGTACCTTTACAACGACCTGGTGCAGATCAACGGCAGCGACCACATCTTGCTCTTCCCCTCGGGCTATAAGCGCGACATCAAGTACGGACAGCCCGACCCGCCCTCCGAGATACTGAGGACCGAGGTGCTGAACCGGCTGAACCGGAAAGGTGACTCACTGCTGGTGGTTACCTACCCCGAGGCGCTCGCAGAGAAGGTGGTGCCGGTCGACACCCTTACCGACCAGACGCTCCACATCGACAAAAAGACGAAATGCGACATCATGGCCCTGGCCGACAAGTTGAGGGAACTCGGATTCAACGAGGTCGACTACGTCTACGAACCGGGACAGTTTGCCGTGCGAGGCAGTATTCTCGACGTCTTCTCGTTTACCAACGAGCTGCCCTACCGTATCGATTTCTTCGGCAAGGAGGTGGAGAGTATCCGCACCTTCGAGGTCGAGACCCAGTTGTCGACCGAGCGGCTCGACGAGGTGTATATCGTCTCCAACATGAGCGGGAAAGAGACATCGGGCATCTCGATGCTCGATTTCATCGAGAAAAATGCCCTTCTCGTGTGTCATAACCTCTCGTGGACGCTCGACCGGATAGAGGCCATTGCCTCGGAGTCGCTCTCGGAGCAGACCCTCATCGCCGAGGAGGGCGATCGCGATGCCATGAAGAAGGTTATCGACCCGGCTGAGTTCCGCCGGAAAGCCCTCTCGTTCCGCCGCATCGACTACGGCACATCGAGCGAGGCAGCCACCCCGGCCGTCATGCGGTTCGACTGCGCCCCGCAGGGTGTCTACCACAAGAATTTCGACCTCGTCAGCCAGTCATTCGCCCAATTCATCGAGAAAAAGTACACCATCTACATACTCAGTGACAGCGAGAAACAGATTGAGCGCCTGCAAGCCATCTTCGAGGAGCGGGGCGAATCCATCACCTTTACCCCCGTGCTGAAAACCCTGCACGAGGGATTCGTCGACAACGACCTGAAAATATGTTGTTTTACCGACCACCAGATTTTCGACCGCTTCCACAAGTATACGCTGAAAAGCGACCATGCCCGGTCGGGCAAACTGGCCCTCTCGCTCAAAGAGCTCAACCAGATCGAGGTGGGCGACTACATCGTGCACGTCGACCACGGTATCGGCCGCTTCGGCGGACTGATTCGCACCGAAATCAACGGCAAGATGCAGGAGGTCATCAAGCTCACCTACCAGAACGACGACATCATCTTTGTGAGCATACACGCCCTGCACAAGCTGGCCAAGTATCGCGGCAAGGAGGGTGAGACGCCCCGCGTCAACAAACTGGGCAGCGGCGCCTGGGAGCGCATGAAAGAGAAGACCAAGGGCAAGATGAAGGAGATTGCCCGCGACCTTATCAAACTCTATGCCGCCCGCAAGCAGGAGAAGGGCTTTGCCTTCTCGCCCGACTCGTTCCTGCAACAGGAGCTCGAAGCCTCGTTCATCTATGAGGATACGCCCGACCAAATCAAGTCGACGGCCGAGGTCAAGGCCGACATGGAACGCGAACGTCCCATGGACCGGCTCATCTGCGGCGATGTGGGTTTCGGCAAGACCGAGATTGCCATACGGGCTGCCTTCAAGGCCACCTGCGACAACAAGCAGGTGGCGGTGCTCGTGCCCACCACCGTGCTGGCCTTCCAGCACTACCAGACCTTCAAGGAGCGGTTGAAAGAGTTTCCCGTGCGCATCGAGTACCTCAGCCGGGCCCGCAAGGCTTCGGAGGTGAAAAAGATACTCAAAGACCTGGCCGACCGCAAAATCGACATCATTATCGGCACGCACAAGCTCATCGGGAAAGATGTGAAATTCAACGACCTGGGCTTGCTGATTATCGACGAGGAGCAGAAGTTCGGCGTAGCGGTCAAGGAGAAACTGAAACAGATGAAGGTCAATGTCGACACCCTCACCATGTCGGCCACCCCGATTCCCCGCACGCTGCAATTCTCGCTGATGGGAGCCCGCGACCTCTCGGTCATCTCCACACCGCCGGCCAACCGCTACCCCATACAGACCGAGGTGCACGCCTTCAACGACGACATCATCAAGGAGGCCATCAACTTCGAGATGAGTCGTGGCGGACAGGTATTCTTTGTCAACAACCGCATTCCGCAACTCTACGAACTCGAAAACACCATACACCGGCTGGTGCCCGACGCCCGCGTGGTCATCGGCCACGGACAGATGCCGCCCGAAAAACTGGAACAGGCCATCATCGACTTTGTCAACTACGACTACGACGTGCTGCTGGCCACCACCATCATCGAGTCGGGTATCGATATGCCCAACACCAACACCATCATCATCAACGATGCCCAGAACTTCGGGTTGAGCGAGCTGCACCAGCTGCGCGGCCGGGTGGGCCGCAGCAACCGCAAGGCCTTCTGCTACCTGCTCACACCGCCGCGTCACACCTTCTCGGTCGACGCCCGCCGTCGGTTGCAGGCCATCGAGAGCTTCTCGGAGCTGGGCAGCGGCATACACATCGCCATGCAGGACCTCGACATACGGGGGGCAGGCAACCTGCTCGGGGCCGAACAGAGCGGTTTCATCGCCGATTTGGGCTATGAAACCTATCAGAAAATCCTGAAAGAGGCGGTCGACGAGTTGAAAAACGACGAGTTCAGCGACCTCTACTACGGGGCCGACTCCGACGCGAAACCCGAGGAGTTCGTCTCGGAGTGTACCATCGAGTCGGATCTCGAAATTCTATTCCCGGCCGACTACGTGCCGCAGGAATCGGAACGCATCTCGCTCTACCAGGAGCTCGACAACATGGAGCGGGAGACCGACATACGCCAGTTCTGCGAACGGCTCGAAGACCGTTTCGGACGTATTCCCCACGAGGCCATGGAGCTAATCCGTGTCGTGCGGCTACGGCGCCTCGCCAAGCAGCTGGGTATCGAAAAGGTGGGATTGAAACAGGGACAGATGTATCTCTACTTCGTCTCTGACGAACATGTGGCCTACTACCAGTCGGCCGCCTTCGGCCGCATACTCGCTTACCTGCAAAAGTACCCCCGCCAGTGCAAACTGCGCGAGATAAACGGCCGCCGTTCGCTGGCCATCAAAGATATTACTTCGGTGGAATCGGCGGTTGCGGTGCTTGAGGAGGTGTTGCAGACGACGCCGGTTTAGCGGCCGACGGCGCAGCCTGCCGCATCGTGCCGAAGGGAATGCCCCACAACTCGTCGGGGTGATGACCGGCGGTAAGCAGGGCGGCATTGATGTAATCGCGGCTTGACGGATTCTGGAAGGGATAGAGGCCGAACCGCGGCATGATGGCAGCGTAGTGCTCGAAAATCTCCGATTGAATCGACTCGTAGCTCACCCAATCGGTATTGGTCGAGAAGCAGTAGAGCTGCAAGGGCAGCCCGTTGTCGTTCGGGTCGAGCGCCCGCACCATCAGAATCATCTGCCCGCCGATGAACTTGTGATGTTGCAGATAGAGTGTCATGTAGGCCCGGAAGAGACCCAGATTTGTCTCGATGGTCCCGTTCACCAACCCCTCGCTGTTTTGGGTATTCTCCACGATGCCACGTTGCTGTTGGACCTCTTTTTTTTCGATGAAATCGCGCAAAACATCGATTTCCTTCATCTTTTCCAGAAACTCGGGCGTACAGAATTTCACCGTACTCAGGTCAATGGTAAACGAGCGCATGATGCGTCGGCCGCCCGCCTCGGTCATGCCCCGCCAGTTCTGCACCTCGCCCGACACCAGCGAGTAGGGAGGCAAGGTCACAATCGTGTTGTCGAAATTCTGTACCTTCACCGTGTCGAGCGACACATCGATGACGATGCCGTTCACACTGCCGCCCGGCACCACAATCCAGTCGCCGCTGCGAATCATGTCGTTTTGCGACAGCTGCACCCCCGCCACAAAACCCAGGATACTGTCTTTGAAGACCAGCATCAACACCGCGGCAAAGGCCCCCAGCCCGGTAATCAGGGCCATGGGTGAACGCTCGATGAGAATCGACACGGCTACGATGACCCAGAAACCGGCCAGCAGCCCTTTGATGATTTGAATCATACCCTTCATGGGACGGTTGCGCAAAGCGGTGCGGCTCGAATAGAACTTCCAGAAGACCGACAACTGGGTGTTGATGGAAAAGACGATGACCCCCAGTATGTAAATCCAGCACAACTTTTCGATGAGTTTCAAGAAAACCGGCGTCCCGTGAAAGGCAAAGGGGAGCAACGCCACAATGACCAGTGGCGGAATGATGTGAGTGAGGCGGGTAAAGATATGGGCCTCGACCAGCGACTTCAACAGATAGCTTCCCCGATACCGGGCCACACGGTGAATCACATAAATGACGACGGCCCGCAGTATGCGCCCTACGGCAATGGCTATCACAAAAACCAGCACCCCGTATACGATGCGGTCCCACACCGGCGAGGGCGAACCGGTGAGGCGCAACAACAAATCCGACACCCACTCCATCAGCCGGTCGGCTATTTCATACGCTTTTTTCATCGCTTCTCTTTTCCCCTAAAAACGTCCCGCAGGGGTGTTGGGTTCACCCCCGGCGGCATCTCCTACCCGTTTTTACTGCAACGGATTCGACAACCCTGCCGGGAATAAACGACCAACGTATGAAAAGATTAGTTATCTTTGCAGCGCCTGAATGGATAGGAGACTATCCGGTTTCGCCGAATAATCAATAAAATATACGATATAATGAGTTTACAATGTGGCATAGTCGGGCTGCCCAACGTGGGCAAATCGACGCTTTTCAACTGTTTGTCCAACGCCAAAGCGCAATCGGCAAACTTCCCGTTCTGTACCATCGAGCCCAATGTGGGTGTCATCACCGTTCCCGATGAGCGGTTGAACAAACTGGCCGAACTGGTTCACCCCCAACGCATCGTCCCCACGACGGTCGAGATTGTCGACATTGCCGGACTGGTGAAAGGGGCCAGCAAAGGGGAAGGCCTGGGCAACAAATTCCTCGCCAACATACGGGAGACCGACGCCATTCTGCACGTGCTCCGTTGCTTCGACGACGACAACATCACCCACGTCGACGGGTCGGTCAATCCCGTGAGAGACAAGGAGATTATCGACTTTGAGCTGCAACTCAAAGACTTGGAGACCATCGAGTCGCGCATCTCGAAAGTACAGAAACAGGCTCAGACCGGTGGCGACAAGACGGCTAAAATCGCCTACGAGGTACTGAGCCGCTACAAGGAGGCACTCGAACAGGGAAAACCGGCACGTACCGTGACCTTCGAAACCAAAGACGAACAGAAGATTGCCCACGACCTCTTCCTGCTCACCAACAAACCGGTGATGTATATCTGCAACGTCGACGACGCCAGCGCCGTGTCGGGCAACAAATATGTCGACATGGTGCGCGAGGCGGTCAAGGAGGAGAATGCCCAGATACTGATTGTGGCCGCCAAGACCGAATCGGAGATTGCCGAATTCGAAACCTACGAGGAGCGCCAGATGTTCCTCAACGAAATCGGGCTCAAAGAGTCGGGCGTATCGCGTCTGATTCGGGCCGCTTACAGCCTGCTCAACCTCGAAACCTATTTCACCGCCGGACCTCAGGAGGTACGTGCCTGGACCTACCTGAAAGGAAGCAAGGCTCCGCAGTGCGCCGGTATTATCCACACCGACTTTGAAAAGGGCTTCATTCGGGCCGAAGTCATCAAATATGACGACTACATCGCCCTCGGGTCGGAAAACGCCTGCAAGGAGGCCGGAAAGATGTATATCGAGGGGAAGGACTACGTGGTACAGGACGGCGACATCATGCACTTCCGCTTCAACGTATAGGCGATAAGAAGAGTATCACTCCTTACATACACAGAAGGGCGGCGAATCCATCGAGATTCGCCGCC
>JFBN01307039.1_pt1 | contig 68581 bp, 67 predicted proteins | sample 768741 | NCBI WGS metagenome assembly JFBN01 (sample SAMN01983846, study PRJNA193217) | chicken gut metagenome | biome: terrestrial biome; isolation source: ceca of Broiler chicken | host: Gallus gallus | place: United Kingdom: England | collected 2010-09-07
TGCAGAAAAGTCGGAGTAACATGTTTATCTGCTGCGTGGCAAGATATACCTTATACTGACATTTTGGAAAAAGAAAACGGAAACTTAATTTTTTACTCTGTAGCCCAGTTGCAGCAGTATTTATCAAAGCTGTGGCTGTGTTAAATGGGTATTATAAAACTGCCGCATTGAGTCAAACTCTCTGCGGCAGTTTTGTTTGTTTACATTTATCACAGGAAGTGACAACGGTGTTTCCCATAGTTAAAGATACCACACCAATCCCANNNNGACTTTTGCTCAACCGATACAGCCGGAGGGCTGGATAACAAGAAAAGGCTGATTTGGAGAGATGGATTCCTCCGCAAGCTGTTCCAGCATCAAGCCACGCTCCACACACAGGTCCTTTGGGCGCTCTTGTATGGATAGTTCCATGCTCCACCTCCTTGTTTCCTCGATAAATGGGAAGTTGTCAATATCACAGCTGCTTGATTTCATCGACAATCATAGCCACAGTTTTTTTATTAGTATCGATTTTAATGGTGTTGAGTGCTTGATATAGCGGTATTCTTGCAGCACTTCTTTCAATAATATCCGCAGTGCGAATACCTCTTTCAACATCATTTGATAATCTGTCCCGCAGGCTCTTTTCGTTTGCGACAAGTGAGATACAGTTCACAGCACAGTTCTTTGTATCTAACTTTTCAATAATTGAATTGATAATACTCTGCTCATGCATAACCCAGCAGAAAATAATGTTTTCATATACAGAACATTTTAGAAAGTTGTTTAACAAATAGCAGATATTATCAATCACCATAGCTTTGGTTTCATCGGTTACTTGGAAGGGACTTGCGTCCCAGCACCAATCTCCGTCAAGAAATACGCTATTCTGTAAATCTCGTTTAAGTTGTTGGCATACAGTTGTTTTTCCAACCCTCATAGTGCCACCAATCATATATAAGGTTTTCATCATTCACACCTGCAAATTCCAATTTATCACTCTGTACTTATCTGGGCGGCCTTTGACCTTTCTTCCCAAGATGCCACAGGTCAGAATGAACAGTGCCACCGACATCATAGCAAAGGTATATGCGCCGGTAAAAAGTCGAAATGGCAAACCCATTAGGATTCTCTCAATTCGTTGCTTCGCTTTCGATACAGCACGATTTCAGGATCAGAGCCGTTGCATCCATACTCGCAAACCAAAAGATAATTTTCATCGCCTATGATGCCATAGCACCGGTCACTGCCGCGAATCTCAATCTGATTGCCCAGATATACTTTGTTGTCCTCCAGCAGCTTTACAGGCAAGCCATTTGGAAGTTGATATTCCAGATTCACATAGCAACCACTGAGAAAGTTGAGATCTTCCACATGTAGCCCGTCGATTCTCAGGGAATTGAATTCCATAATTAGTTGCTGTTTCTGGTATTCAAGATTTTCCAATCCTCCAGCCTTCACCCATTCCGCCGCAACGCATACACCACCAAAAGGATGTCCATTCACCTCTCTACATCCACCACACGCAGCCAGACGCGGACAGTTTTTGCAACACTCTGTTCCACAAATCGATAACATAATAAATCCTCCATACAATTAAATAAAAATCATTCTACCCGTCGCATCCGCTGGGTGATGCTGCCTCGGGTAATAAATTGCAAGCAAGCAAGTGGTACAATGATTGCCAGTAGTAAAATAACCGGCAGTACCAGCCACAGGGGCAGAAGCGAGAAGGTGTAAACCGCACACCAGGAGCCCATTGCCTCTACAACACTGGGCATGGCAAACCAGGCAAACAGCAGCGTGACGGGCGCCAACACCACAGCCATCAGAACAGCGTGGAAAACGCCCTCCAATATCATCAAGTGCCGCAGCTGGCTCTGTGTCATCCCCAGGCTTTCATATACAGCAAACTCGTTACGGCGGCCCACTGTTTTGACAACCAGCATATTCACGAAGTTGATCAGCGCGATACCCAGCAGCACCAGCGCCACCACCAGAGTAGGAAGAACCTCATTCAAACGCGCAGACTCAAAGTTAGCCGCATACTCACTGCGGCGGATAATGCCTACGCCCCGGTTGATTCCCTGTTCAAACTGATCCAAATATTCCTCAAAGGAATCCTGCACAGATGGGTCAATGTCCACTGCCAACTGCCGATAGCTCTGACCAGGAAACAGTTCTTCAAAAGTCTCCGGCGGCATTAGATAGGCAATGCTGAAGGCTGCTTCTGGGCTGTTGGAGCCACTAAGATATGAATCATCGTGCATCACAGAACCCAGTATTTTGAAAGTGCGTCCACCCAGCTCAACTGTTTCGCCTGCTGCCGGAGTGGAGATGCCGTCATGGTAAGCGCCTGCCGCCAGTACATACTCTCCGGAAGCAAATGCTTCAGCGTCAAATTCGCCGCTGGTAAAAGGGGAATTTGTCAGTACATAGTTGAGATAGGCACCATCCAGCCCGATTACAAGACCAGTGTACTCACCAGTCTGTTCCAGCCGATCCACACCGGCGCACCAATCCGGGAAACCGGATTGGGATTCGCGCAGGGTCATTGTTTCGTCATAAGGCTGGTTGTAATAGTCCACGATGCGCTGCCGCAGTTCGTCGGAGGCTATCAGAGCAATCTCATGGCTTTTTAACGAACTTACCTCTGTGACCTCCGGGCGTGTTCTTATTTCGTCCACAGTCTGCTCAGTAATGCCCTGGTTGGCTTCGTTGTACCTCTGCACCGACAGATAAGCAGAGCCGTCAGCCAGACTGTAATCCCAGGGGGACATGACTGAAAGGTAAAGATCCTGTTTGATGCTGGAATATATGATCCATGAACCGCTCAACAAGACTACCGCAAGCAGCAGAGAAATTGCTGACAGTATCGTGCGCCACCGGCTGCGGCCAAGACTACGCAGCGCAAGCCGGGATAAAGTCGTGCGGCCATCGGAACTACGGCCATGCTTTGGCAGCCTGCCAGTAGCTGAGAGAATGGTCTGTGCAGGCGTCATACGAGACAGACGGATGGTTGGTAAAAGGTATGCCAACAGCGTAGTAGCCAGTGTGCAAAGTGCCGCCACAGCAAAAGGCTGCCATGTGAGGAAATAAAGTGCCGGATTCTCCTCCATGCCGGTAATCACCCGACTGGTGATGCAGAAGTGAATGCCGAGCCCCAGCAGCCAACCAGGAAGAAAGCCCGCAGCGGAAACAATACAGCCCTGTTCCAGCAAAATGCGCCGAAGCTGGCGGGGCGTCAGACCCAGGGATTTTAGCCCGGCATAGTACATCAGATCTCGCCGGGCTGCCACATGGATGATGCTGTAAACCATCAGATACCCACAGAGCAGAACCAGGAGTGCAGGCTGATAAAATGGCCGAGCTTGTCCGCTGGCCTGTTCCCGCTTGGCGTCGTTATAGGCAAGATTGGTGGTGAAGTTGACTCCGGCCACGCCCTGCTCGGCCAGAATCTCCTCTGCCTGAACATCCAGCTCTTTGGGCTGGTGCAGGTTAACACCGAGGGTGACATTGGCTGCGGCGTCGTCATCGTAGCCAGGCAACAGCGTTTGTGCCGTTTCCTCTGTGATCCAGGCACAGGCTTCGGTAAAGTTGGTGGAGCTGAGCCACCAACCGCATAGAGAAAATTGCGAGGTGTGGGTATCCCCGTCTGGATCAGTCCATTGGATTGTCACCGGTGCGCCGATCTCTCGAAGTACACCTAAAGAATCCATGGTGAACTCGTCCAGTGCAATCTCCCCCGGCTGTGTGGGCAGCTGCCCCGTGGTAGGAACAGACAATACTGATTCTGCATAGTCTCGGTCAGTGACCGCCAGCTTGACCACGCGCTGACCAATCATCGGATCTGTGACTTGCCCCACCGTGCTAAGCCGTACTGTGCTTTTCACATTTGCGTTTCCGGCTATGGTATCCGCCTGCCGGTCGGTAAGACCGGTATAGAGAATATGGCTGGTAGAACCGTATGTATATTGGTAATTCAGCAGGAAGCCATCCTCAACTGAACTGCCCAACAGAAAGACAAATGTATAAAGAGCTGTCACCAACATGGCAGCCAGAATCAGGATAGTGTTTTTGACTGGGTGAAATTTGAAGTCCCGCGTCACCAGAGTACGGCAGACCTTCAGGTTGTTGTTCGCAAGCATGGTCGGCCCTCCTTATGCACGGATGCGGCCGTCTTCGATGCGGATAACCCGATCCGCCATCTGGGCGATCTCCAGATTGTGAGTAATCATTACCAACGTTTGATGGTAGGTTTCCACCGACAGCTTCAGCAATCCCAGTACATTCTGTCCGCTTTTGGAATCCAAATTGCCGGTGGGTTCGTCGGCCAGAACGATAGCGGGTTTAGCAATCAGTGCTCGGGCAATGGCTACTCGCTGCTGCCCGCCACCGGAAAGCTCATGGGGAAAAGCATTCAGTCGGTCTTGCAGATGCAGTAGTTCCATGATTTCCGCAAAGAAGGTGGGATCGGGCGTGGACCCGGCCAGACTCAAGGGAAACAAGATATTTTCCTTCACGGTAAGGGTGGGCACCAGATTGAAACTCTGGTAAACGAATCCCACCTTACTGCGGCGAAATACCGCCAGTTCCTTTTCCTTGAGGCCAGACAGCTTCACGCCGTCCACTACAACTTCGCCCTCATCGGGGGTGTCCAGTCCACCCATCATGTTGAGCAAAGTGGTTTTGCCGGAGCCGGAAGCGCCAATAATGGCGGTGAATTTTCCCTTTTCAATGGAAAGGTCGATACCGGCCAAGGCGTGTACCGCATTTTCGCCTTTGCCGAAGGTTTTATGCAAATTTTGTACTGTTACAATGTCCATGTGTAGATTCCTCTCTCGCGCTTAATGCGATTCTCTCTTTTTCTGAAAAATAATTTTAGCTTAACAAGTATACAGAGAAGGTTGTCCCCACTCCAACCGTTGACTTGACACTGATGTACCCCTTTTGGCGAGTAACAATGCCGTTAGCCAGATACAAGCCAAGTCCCACACCTTCCTCGGCAGCCACTTCCTGGGCACGATAGAAACGCTGGAACACATCGTTGTAGTGCTCCTCTGGGATTCCAATGCCGGTATCGGTGATATCGATACGGGTGTAGAACTGCCAGGGGCGCACTGTGATAGCGATTCGTCCACCCGCCGGGGTGTATTTGACGGCGTTATCCAGAATATTCCCGATGGCTTCCGCAGTCCATTTGGAATCGTGCTGCACCATGATTTCCGGCGCACAGTCTACGGTTAGCTCGATCTGTTTCTTTTCTGCTTTGGCCCAAACCGTGCTCATAGCTTGGGCTATGGTGTCACCCAGGCGAGCTTCCGCAGGGGTAAGTACAAAGGTCCCCGTTTCCAATCGGGACATTTTGATCAGCGACTGCATCAGAAAATCCAGCTTGTTGATCTGTTCATCCATAGTGGCAACAAATAGCACTCGCTTTTCTTCCGGCAATTCCGGCTTCTGGAGGATTCCAGTATATAGTTTGAGATTTGCAACAGGTGTTTTGACCTGATGGGAAATGTCGCTGACCAGGCTTTGTAGAGTTTCTTTGTCCCGCTGGCTTTGCAGACGGCCTTCATGCATAATGTCGTAATACTGCATCAGCTTGCCCTGTACCTTGGAAGTCAGAGAGTCCTCGTAGGGGTGAAAATTCTCAGGCTGCCGACCTGCAATCGCTGCGTCAATCGTTTCGCACACATCGTCTGCAAACAGTCCGATTTGTCTGCGTTGGAGAATAATCCAGAGGCCCGCTACCAGAAAAATTCCTCCGCACACCGCCAACAGGCCATAACGAACTGACGCACGGGGGACAAACTCCCAGAGCATCCAAAGAAGCAATCCAAACAGACTAACAGACATCAAACCCAACAGGACATAAAATACACCTGCACACCGAGCTTTCATCGCTGAACCCCTTTCCAGATGTATCCCATACCCCGTACCGTCTGGATATAGAAGTGAGCATCGTCCTCTATCTTGGCGCGCAGGCGATTCATAGTTACAGTGAGGGTATGATCATCAATAAAATTGCCACCGCTATCCCACAGCCGTTCCAACAGAATTTGGCGGGTCAGAATATTCCCGGCGTTTTCAGTAAGTACCCTCAACAGCTTATATTCATTGGGTGTGATGGTAAGAGTCTCACCGCTTTGCTGGGCAGTCAAGGCTCCAAAGTCCAGTGTAAGAAAGCCATCACTCCAACGTTGGCTGGATTCTTCCGCTTTGCTTGACCCGGCCCGGCGCAGAACTGCCTCCACCCGGCGCAGCAGAATCTTCATGCTAAAGGGTTTAGTCACATAATCCTCGGCTCCCAGGTCGAAGCCATCCAACACATTCTGCTCCAGGTCATTGGCCGTAAGGAAGATCACCGGCAGCTCAGGGTGCAACGACTTGATTTCTTTGCACAAGTCAAAACCGTTTCCGTCCGGCAGGTTTACATCCAATAGTGCAAGATCAAACTTGTCTTCCTTTACCAGCTGGAGTGCTTTCTGATATGTATAGGCAGATACGGAAATATATCCACCTGAGTCTAATTCAAAGCAAAGCCCCGCGCTAAGCGCGAGGTCGTCTTCTACAACTAAAATCCGACTCATTATTTCGCCTCATTTCTTGTACATGTCGCACTTTTTCAGTATACCAGATTTCCCAAAAAAATGAATAACTTTGTATAAATTGAGTTAATCATTTAACAATTAAAATACAACTCGATGAAGCGTCTATACAAAACCAAAAACACCTGCTATTTACACAGAATGTTCTGAAATTTTGAATTTAATTTTCAAGAAAAGTGTTCGATGAACCTATGCAACATACTTTTCCATTGTCCGGATGAATTAAAATCACGGGGCGTTCTTTACGCTCGGCATAGCGTACGGTTAAAGCAGTTCCACTTCTTATCTTTCGGTCATTATCATAAACTGCCAATACAATATCGGCATGGTCTACCATAAAATGATTTCGTTTCGTATAACTCGGAGTTCCTGGTTCTTTTCCGATAACCAATACCTCTGCCTGCTTTTGAATTTGATTTTTTCTTTCTCGGCTGACCCGATCCCAGTCCACATCATATCCCTCAAACGGCAATGCCATTGTGAGCTTGATTTCAGAGAACTCGGACTTTTCCTTCATCGCTAACAGTATTTCCCCAGCCCACATATCAACGCCCAAGGCGCCTCCGACAATGAAATGGTGCACTCCTTTTTGATACAAAAGAGATAATTGCTCTTCCATGCGCCGTTTGATTCGTTTGCAATCCTTATTATTCTCATTATACTTAAAGCGAAAACGAGAAGGTCGATAACCTGTTATCGCACATGTGAGTATGCCCATAATGATGATACCACCTTTTTTACTTTTTTCTTCTATTATACCTAACATGGTTATAGTAACTCAACCATGTTCGCTTAATCTTTTATATCATAGTGGATAAAATATAACTATGGTATGGGAGGTGAAGCGTATGGATCAACTATTGATAGAAATTGGTGACCGAATTAGACGGCGAAGGAAGCAGCTCGGTCTCACACAAGAGGATTTATCCAACAGAACAGATGTGACAACACAGACAATATCAAATGCAGAATTGGGATTGAAGGGAATGCGCCCGGATACAATTATCCGAATATGTCGCGCATTAGAGATCAGCACAGATTATCTGCTTCTTGGAGAAATTGGTGACTCGGACAAATCACTTTTTTCAGATCGTTTGGCAACTTTAACTCCTAACCAGATGAAGCATCTAATCGATATTGTGGACAGCTATTTGACAGCCATACAAGAAAAAGAGGCGTAGGAGCACATAGATGACTCGGCTCCCACACCTCTTTTTTTATCTGTTTTTTCTAAGGGCAGCCATTTCATATGGCTGCCCTTTTTTGGTATTCATCCCTTGCGGAAAGCCGCCATTGTGCTGAAAATCATATCACGGGTAGCATCGTCTATCTCCAATTTTTCTCCCTGCTGCAGCTCATAGTCTGGTGCTGGCTGTTGGATAGATGGCAATGCTGGTTCTGTTTTCGCCCCTACCCGTTTATCAGAGCTAACGCCTGCATGCTGCGTTTCCTGCCGCATAATTTCCCTAACGATGGCTTCAATTGTGGCTCTGTCAATGACCGGCGGCGCCACTTTCACAGGCTGCGGGTCATCCGCAAAATTAGCATTATAATAGGCAAGTGCATTGGCGATGTACTGCGATTTGCTGTGTGGAGGCTGTAACTCCAACAGCTCCACAGCAGTCCGCTGTACAGGGTCGCCAATATTAAACCGTAGGGAGAAGCGGCCCCGTTCCTTTTTCGCCATAACAATCACCTACCCATCGCTTCCAGGCGATACAGATATTCATACCCAGCCGCATTGGCATTGATGTTTGTTACGAAAAGCGGCGTGCCTACTTTGTTGGATGCTTCAATCTGACGCCGCAGCAGAATAGAACCACCGCCAACAAACACTACCTTACAAAAGCGCAGATCCAGCATCCGTTCCCGCAAAGTGCTGAAAAGATCGTTCACGAACTCTTGCGCCAACTGCTCTACAAGTCGGACAGCCTCCACGGGATATTTCGTTTGTTTGCCGGTGAGGATTGCATCTACATCACTTTCATCCAGAAGCAAATCCAGCTCAGAGTTTCCTCTGGACCTAATCTTATTGTAGAGCCTGATAACGCCATTTTCCAGCGAATCGCAGGAGGAAAGGTCTGCGTTTCCGTTTTTCATCAGCAGATAGTCTGCCGTGAAGCCACCAATATCCAGTACCACTGCCTTGGGATCGTCCATGAGCGAATGGAGCATTGTAGCGGCCGCCGCATAGGCCTGGGGATAGCAGGCCACATTGTCAATGCAAATGGCATAATGCTTGTCCTGATAGACATACTCCACAATTCCTCGGTCCTGGAAGTAATCAGTCAGCCTATCTGCCTGGGCGCCGAAATGTGCCGGCGGTAATCCCACCGCCAATTGGATATGATACAATTCCTGATCCCCAACGCCACGAGCGGCAAGTTCCTCTGCAATAGCGATCAGCGTGAGAATGAAGAAACGGTCATCCTCGGTCTTATCTTTGCGGAACGGAATACGCTCATTGGAAAGCGTGTAGTAATTGCCGCAGTATTGCAGGCTTTGTCCGAAGGGTCGGGTCAGACTCTGCTGCAGGCCGGATACGAACGGATTGCAATGAACTGTTTTGATTTGTTTGTTACCATGATCAACACCAATCAACATAGGTTGTTGCCTCCTTTTTGCTTTATACATATCCTTTACGCCTGGATGACGCCTTTTTTCAACATATAATTAAAAAAGTATTTTTCTGAGTCGTCTTGGCTTGACATATAATTGTAAATTTATTTCTACACCCACGTAGAAGTATTGACTATTCTACAAAGTTGTAGTAGAATTAAATCATCCAAGGTAGACGTACTTTGGGTAAGGAGGAAGTGTTTATGGATCGATCCAAAAAACTATCAGAAACCGAATACGAAATCATGGAGGTGTTGTGGAAATCACAAGTTCCCATGTCTTCGGCGCAGCTTGCATCGTACTTTGCAGAACGCCACAACAAGGAGTGGAAGCCATCAACTCTTGCCACTTTTCTGTCTCGGCTGACGCAAAAGGGGCTTATTACTTCTCAGAGAGAAGGTAGAGTTCCTTATTACCGGCCTATCAAATCCCAGAAAGACTATGCGCGAGATGGCGCACAAGGAATTTTAGACGCACTCTATGATGGTTCGATCAAAAATTTCTTTGCGGCTTTATACGGTGGCTCTCAGATGTCAGAGGAAGATCGTGAATCTTTGAAAGAATGGTTGGACAATCAGTAATAACGGAGGAATATGTATGGTATCTTACTTGCTTAGTACTCTGTTTTTTCTGAATTTAATCGCCAGCAGTGTGTACCTGGTTTTTAAAGCCTTGCTCGTTTGGGCAAAAAACGGTGTAAATGAGCGTTTCCGCTATATTGGGTGCATCGCTGTCATGGTGTTGTTCTTAATCCCATTTTATCAAGCTTTGCTGATCTCTTCTGCAACAAAAGATATCCCATCTCAAACAAGCGGATACCTGGAAGGCGTTAGCAGCGTTATCCCAAAAGACGAAGTAATTCAAACGAATACTTCCATCACTGAGAGCAATAGCATGAGAACAAGCGGTTTTTGCTTGGATGTTCAGACACAGGAAAAGATTTTAGTTGTTTGGTCTGTTGGTGTGTCTGCTCTTGCATTATGGTATATTGCTGTATTGTTGAAATTCCGTAGGAAACTATCCCAAAAGCAAACACAGCCCGTTTGTGGTGAGCTACAGCAAATTGCAAATCACTGTGCAAGTGAATATGGAATTCGACAGACGCCAATCCTTAGAGCATCGCCACATGTACAAAGTCCGGTGTTGATTGGTTTTTTTAAGCCAATTATCGCAGTACCTGCTGACGGACTTCCGCCAGCGGATGTACAAATGATTTTGAAACATGAGCTAGTGCACTTTAAACGCCGCGATTTGTGGTGGAAACTTTTGGGTGTCGTAATACAAACGATTCACTGGGTCAATCCAATTGTGTGGCTGCTTTGTAACGATTTTGAATTTTATGCCGAGACATCCTGTGATGCTCAAGTGGTTCATAATCTTGACCATGATGGGCGTAAAAGCTATGGGTACCTTTTGATTTTGTATTCCAAATCTCAACGCAAATTGAACCCTATGCCGGGGATTTCATTTGTATCCTCGCGCGAAAAACTGAAAAGGAGAATTTATATTATGCTGAATGGAAATAAGTCCAAAAAGCTGATTGCTACTGCTCTTGTTTGCGTGTTGGGTGCAAGCAGCTTTGCACTGTCCGCATTTGCTGCCGAGGTACAAAGTGATACTCCGCAGGCGATCAACGGAATTGTTGCCGGTAAGGATGTATCTACGACTTCCAGTGACGAGCTCCTCACCGGCGAAACGCAAACGGATATTCCCTTTGCTCAAAGCATCAATCCGAACAACGGATACGATCTCAAAGGTAAAGAGGAAAACTCCTTTGCCGATATGCTCACCACAACGATGAATGCTCCTCTTGAAATTCCGGATGAATTCAGACAGTCTGTGGCAAACGGCGAGGTCACTCCTCTGCAAGCAGAGGATGGCGTTGCAGTCGAGGCCCTTGATGCCAACGGTGTTAAGATGAGTGTCAACACCGATGCGGAACAGTATGCATTTTGCGACCACCGAACAGAAGATGTCTATGTCCAGCGACATCTCAAGTACACGAATGGTTCGTGCAAGGTAGAGTTATACTCTGGCGTCCGCTGTACAAAATGTGCGAAAGTGTGGGTCCATGACCTGCTGAGCACCACTACTTTCCCGCAGTGCCCTCATTAAACGACATCTATTCCATTTGCGCGCTATTAACCAGCAGGAAATTCTGATAAACGTCATTTTTACCATTCCTTTTTGCGATAACTTTTAATCCGATGGTTGTTTTACCTGCCCTGTGTAGCTAACATCCGCGGAATAGACCAAAAAGGTGCGAGGTTCATTTCCTCGCACCTTTTTTATTTGACTGCTTAATCGGAATTTAGGTGTTATGCATTAACGCTCAAAAATGTTATAAACTTGAACTCCCTGACGCTTAGCATACAGAATTGTATTTCTGGTTCCGCCTGGTTCGCCAGTGTATGCCGCTATCACCAATCCTGAGTGCGAGACCATCCATTCATTTCTTTTTTGGAAGCAATATCGTGTATATGTCTGGCAGATAGCGTATTTATAGTCTGCCTTGCTTGCGACTGCAGCATACAGATTGCGCCATTTAGAATCCCAGTTTTTTTCAAATCCCACAAAAGGTGTTGCACAAACCAATCTAATTTCCGGATTGCATTGTTTTCGCAAAAGGACTTCTTCACCAGCCCAAAGATCCACCCCACGCGCCATACCACAGATAAAGGTTCTGAATCCTTGACTTATCGCTATATCGATTGCTTTACCAAGTTTCTCTTGAACAATGTCCTCTTGAACAGAAAGTTTTTCTGGCCTGTGCCCAGTAAAACAACATCTTTTTGCCCGTTTCTCCGCTTCAGATAAATTTATCATATTTTTCACCTTTCTCCCTTTAAGTTGTCGTGCAAATACAGTTTAACACAATGGTATTAACACGACAACTTGCAGGTATTTTACCTGTAAATTGTCGGGTAAAATATTTAGTAGAAAGGGCGGTGAGAGAATGGATGTATTGGGAAAGCTGCGCAGGCTTCTGGAGGAGCGTGGCTGGACTGATTATCGACTTGCCCAAATGTCTGGATTACATGAATCCACTATTTCTAATATCTATCGTCGGAACAATGTTCCTACTATTGTAACGCTCGAAGCTATTTGTAAAGCGTTTGGTATCACATTATCACAGTTCTTTGCTGATGATGATTCCGAAATGGTTGAGGTCACTCCCGAGCTCAAAGAATTATTGGACGCATGGACGCCATTGACTCCCGATCAGCGGGCTACTGTTCTGCAAGTCGCAAAGTCATACCATGAAAAGTGAAAAAAGCACCGGACGCAGAGCTCTATGTCTCTGCGTCCGGTGCTTTTTCGTTTTCTTATATTGATGTCGTCGGCGGCAGCAATATATATTAAAGATGAAAAACCTTCTGGCCCATCTTTTCATTCTTCCAAACTAACCTTAAACCCTTGTTTTGCACAATCAGCAATAAAATTGTCTGTAAGCAAGCATTTATGCGCCGTATTCAAAATAGTAACTTCATATTTTTTAACGAGATCTTCATACAATTCCAGCGCTTTTTCAGAGATTTCTTTAGGATCATTAGACAGTTCTGTTATGCTTTGATTAACTAGATTCCGCGCATACAATCCTCGATTATATCCTGCGAAGTATGTATAGTACTGATTCAATATTATTGCTGTAGCTTTTTGGTTTGGTTTATCAGATTGCAAATCTGCCGTATTCTGCTTGTCGATAAATGTTGTTGCATCTTCAGGGCTCATTTCTATGCCGATTTCTTCTGCATACACAACATAAATTTCATTTTGGAGTAGCTTTAAAAACGAATCTTGAAGGACACTGCACGATTGGTATATTTCTTCTGGATCACATCCTTCATGGTATGCCACATCTATCGAGTGTAACAATGCATACGCATATACGTCCTCTTCATATATCGCATTGTTTCCAACATATGCAATAGGAATTTGTTGAAGTTCCACTTGACTAATTTTATTTGAAAACCAGTTAACATAGTCGTTTGATTGCTTTTTTGTAATTTGTGCTCTAATGATCAATAATCCAACAATCGACAACACAAGTAACGTAACAACAATCCATAACGCTTTCTTCCTATTTTTCCATTGCATTATACTAATCCTCCGTTTACATTTTCTTCAATCTATAATTGCACCCATATATCGCTAGTATAACTGCAAAAAGGAAATAAACTGCACAAATAAGAATTATAGTTGGCAGCGGTTTAAAAAACGGCATTGCAATAATACTTCCATGGTAAGAAGAAAGCCTATACATTGATAAATAGACATAGCTTGAGGTATTTGGTACGTCCGCATAAAGCGATGAAATATTACCTGCATAAACAAAAAGCGAGTTAAGATTTGCCCAGGGAAGGAATTCGTTTAGTTTCATTAGAATTTCCGACTGAGTTGAAATCGCAATTCCACTGGTAAATAAGCGTTCAAGCATCAAATAGACAATAAAGCAATTTCCTGCAATTCCGGACCCTGTTAGATATGTAATTGCAATGGTGATTGCTCCAATTGTGACCGCTCCAAACCAATTAAGTATGAAACTCGCTAAAACAGTTAAGTCTACCACAGCTAGTAGAGCATCCTTAGAGACGGATTTTAAGAATAGGGATGCACATAAAGTGAACAAAAACAGTCCCAAAAACACCAAAAACACATATACGCAATAAAGACCTATTTTTGTAGAAACAAATACCCATTTTTTTCGATTGCTAATGGAGATTTGCAATAATGCACGCTCTTTTATGTCATCAATTACAAACAAAACAGCGGACACTATCAGAGGGAAAATATAAATTGATAAGCTCATCTGGAGCATATAACTTGAAAAAATTCGGTTGGGCTCAAGAACAGACAGTCCACTTTCCTGATAAGGCGTACCAGCAGAAATAAGAGAGACACCCTGATTATATGTTGTAAATATCCAGAAAGCCGGCAAGACAAACATTAACGCAGTAACTAAAACCAATGCCTTTTTTCGTAAAAGCTTTCTTATTTCGGCAATTAGCATGACAATTCCTCCAATCGCTGCACAATATCTTTTATGGAATTATCCCCCTCATACTCTCCGAGGATATTTATTTTCTGTTTTCTTAGTAGGTCAATTACATTTTGTTTATCTCTTTGTGTGGTTCGAACTTCTAAGCCGCGCTCTAAATCGCTTTGAGATCTGATAAAAGGTTGCATACTCTCTTCGAGATGCGTCTCTTTAGGCAAAAGTATGCTGGTCTCGATCAACGCCGGCACAATATTTCTTATATTTGGAAAGTACATAAGCTTCTTATTGTGTATGAGTAATATATGGTCCGCCAACATAAGATTAAAGCTTATTTCATGCGCTGCAAGAATAATTGTTTTTTGCTTTTTTTGATATGTCTGAATATGTTCAACCAGTTTTCTTTTTGCATCCGTGTCTAACCCATTGAATGGTTCATCCATAAACCAATAATCTGGATTGCGGAGTAACGCCAAAATAATGCTCAGCTTCTTTTTCATACCAAGAGAGTATGTCTTATATAGGGCTTGGTCTGGTTCTAGTTCCCAATTTTCCATCGCTGTCCTTATTCTATCCATTGTAATCTCGCCGGACTGGATTTTCGAGAAATAGCTTAGGTTTTCAACTCCAGATAAATATGGGTAAAAGCACGGTGTATCAAATACCACGCCAATTCGATCAAGTGAATCACCGATTTTATGATTGTCATAGAGTATAGTTCCTGATATTGGTTTTAAAAAGCCAAGAAGCAGTTTGAATAGTGTTGTTTTTCCTGTACCATTGAGTCCTATCAAATAATTTACGCCCGGGTAAATGCTGAAGTCCCCCTCCTGCCTAAATAGCATCTTATTTCCAAAGGCGTGTTCTAAATTTTTAATTTCTATCATATTTTCTCCCTCTACATAATTTCATTTTCATTATGCTTTAAATTATAGTAAACAAAAAAGGCATGGTTTGCTTTCCTTCAACGCAGTGAATTTCTACCACGCCATTAAAAGGATAGCAAACCATGCCGGTGTAGTTTGTATATCTTGATTGATAACGAGCACTTGCTATGTCAAGAACTCAACCTGAACAGTCAGAGCATGGCATGGTTTTTCTTCAAATAAGTCAAAGCCGTGCTTCCTAACATATTGTTATTACACCTGTTGGTGTTTTTATCGAATATAGGCAACGTCCGTAGGGGCCAAAGTATAGACCAGCGACATATCGGTGGTAAAGGCGGATGCGGTCAGCGTCACAGTACAGGTACCGCTGGAGGTGTGATCTTTCACATGCTCACCGCTCCAGTCTTTTCCCAGCGGGGCCGCTACGCCGGAATGGCTGCCGCCACCAGCGCCGGCATACAGCAAGCTGTAATTCAGAGCGATCATCGTCTTTGTGCAGTCACAACCAAACGAGGCCTGAGACTTTTTGGAAGAAATGCATTCAAGGTTGATCCAGCTGGAGCCTGCGTCACCAGTCACGGTTCCGTAAGGAACAACACCAGACGCCTGCTGCTCCTGCAGTGCAGCATTGAAATTTGCCAGTTCCTCTTCGCTCATCGGTTCTTCAAGGTCCACACCGACCATTCCAGCAACGGCAGCATCGTCAGGGATCTCAGCAGCATAAGCAGCAGTACCACCAAAGATGGCGCATGCCATAGCCAACGCAGCGGTAGCGGAAATCAACTTTTTCATTTTCATAACTCGACCCTCACAATCAGGTGGAAGAGCTTGCCTTATCTTGCAATTTTTTCGGCAAAGCTGGTTGATACATACCACATAAGGATGCAGTATGTGCGGATGCGACAGCAGCCTTTTTGGCCACTGAAGCAACGGAAGTCAGAATAATTGTCAACGTCTGCATTGGATACACCTCCTTACATTTAAGCTAACTTTCGCCAAAACCATATTCAGCGAAACAATCATAAGCGATGCTAAAATTGCGATAGAAACATCAGAATCCACATTGTACATTATCACTATCGCAACAGACCAAATCCCATACGAACAGATTGATCTTCGCCGGTTTATCCTGTTTAATTCGGGTGATAATTTATGATTTGCATGCTGTATTGGGGCATATAGAATCACCGGGCCCCATAGAGCTGCTAAAATAACAATAGTAGTAATTAAAAGTGCATTTCCGAGACAAGTCTTTATGATTAGAAAAAGCAAGTACGATGTAAGCATAGCAATTCTACACCGTGTATGTGTAGTTGCATGATAGCCTCCGCAAAAACAACGTGTCGTCAAAAAACACAATAAATATATTGCAGTACAAATAAACTCCTGCAGTATAACGCTTACTATGATTATTGCAGAAAAGTTGATCACATCTGAAATTATAAGTTCTAATCCATATACATAGATTTCTGTCTCGTCTTGCTCAATTAATTTTTGAGATACAAGTAATGCAGCTATCTGTTGAGCAAATTTCATGCCAGGGAAACCTTCCTGCAAATCTATTTGCTTCTAAGATAACTGCATTACTTGTATAAATCAATATGCTATTCGTACTTGGTATTGGTCAGTTCGTACTTGGTATTGTAGGAATAAGTATATCGCATGAAAACCTATCATTTTCTTCGAAATACTCAATTATACCACCATATTCCTCAACAATTCTCTTGATATTATTGACACCAATGCCGTGCATCTTTTTGTCATTTTTCGTAGTTGTCATTGACGGGTTAGTTTTTAAAACTGACCTTTGAATCGAATTTTGAATTCTAACCAGCAAATATTTTCCTTGCTCTGCAATTTTTATATCAATTCGTTTTTTGACAGTGTCCGCTGCGGCCTCAATTGCATTATCCATCAAGTTTCCGAACAAAACACAAATATCATTTTCCGATAATGGAATATTGGTACTTGTTATCGTCGCTTGACATCTAACACCATTTTGTTCAGCCACTGATATTTTGGCGTTTAGAATCGCATCTAAAATATTGTTTCCTGTAAAAAGTATCGTACGTTCATTATAACCAGCATCATGGAATAGCTTTTTTATATAACATCTGATTTCATTACATTTGTGATCCATTGCCATTCTATCAATACAGAGCATATGATTCTTTAAGTCGTGCCGCACTGCGCACACCTCATCATATAAGCGTTTTATATCTAAAGCATTTTTTTGCGAGCAACTATACTGTAACTCCAACAAAGCATATTCTTGCTTAATCTGGTTAACCGATGCAATTCTCAAGAAAAGATAGTATATGAGAAAATCCATTATGGCAATAGTTATTACGGCTCCTAAAACATACTCTTGAATTTCCGTATCCGACAGAGCAGCCGGCATCAAAAGTGAAATAGCACCTATTGAACACAGAGGTACTATAACAAGCAGCAAACCATCTTGAATATGTAGCTCTGTTCGCAACTTTATTTTCAAAATAGCACGAGTTATCCAGAAAAAAATAACTTTTGTTGTTACCAATGCAATTGCACGAGCTGGACTATAGAATTCAAGAATTTTGGTTACGTCGCATTTAAAAACACTTCCAAATACTAAAGTAGTAACCGTAGCAATGACTGCAATGAGAGCCATAACAAATGCAGATATAAATGCTTTTTCTAAAATATGACCGTTCAAAAAGAAAGCACAAAACGCAAAACTTAAAACCCCAATAATGAAGGTACTCAGTGTTTCAAAAGATTGATTCCATGTAAAAAAGGTTATAACAGAAAACAAAACCACTTCAGTCGATATAACTACTATATAGCTTTTCCAATCTTTCTTTTTTAGTCCAAAATATCTTGTAAGAAAATCAACAATGATTGTGGACTCAATTAAATTTATAAATAGCTCTAACCAGATCTTCATGGCTGAATACTCCGTGTGTATTTTATAAATTGGTCTTGCACTTCTTTTATTCGACTTCGACTTACGGGAAGAGTTTCTCCTGTTTCTAAAATCAAATCCGATTTTTGAATCAAAGTAATATACCGACAATTCACTAAATATCCAACATGAATGCGTGCAAAGTAATATGGCATCAACATTTTAGAAATCTCTGTTATCCGCGCTTTATAACGGTAAGTAGTCATCGTTGAATGCAAGATGACATAATGATTGTCACTCTCAAAGTACACAATTTCTTGAAGGGGAATCGACACTAATTGGTTTCCTGTATCAAAGCTAAAAGACTTTTTGCGTATATGTATCTGCTCTATAGCTTTTTCTATCAATTCAGTCAATTCTTCCAGATGTGTTTTTCTCAAAAACCAAAACGGATTATAGGAAAATGATCTAAACACCAAATGTTCCTGATTGGAAACAAATATAATTATTGGCTTCGTGTCTGCCAGCATAATTTGTTCTGCAATTTCAAATCCAGAAAGGTCTGGCATATCAATATCAAGAAACACTATGTCTCCAGGAGTATTATGTACTTGTTTAATATAGTCTTTTCCTGATACAAAGGCTTCAATATCTACCTTTATTCCAAGTTTCTGAAATTCCATTTCTACGAGTTTCGTCATCGAATCAAGAAATGGTTTATCATCATCGCAAATTTTAATCTGCATTAGCATACCACCTTCTAACACTAGGATCTTTTTCTATTATATCATATTTTCATCATGTAGTAATTCCGAAAAAGTACTCCCAAACTCAAAGAATTGTTGAACTAATGTACATCATCGTCCTTAGCAGCAAGCTACTGTTGTGTAAGTCGCAAAGTAATATCACAAACCAAAAATGAGGCATGCCACAGTGGAATCTGCAGCATGCCTCGTTTTTTAATCTCGCTTATAATGTGGTTCTGGAGTATAGGGTTCCTTCTGATATTTCTGATATTTGCTGGACATCTCAGGGGCGCTTTCCAAACTATCCTCACCATATTCAACCGGCTCACAGCATACAGCATCCAACAAGATCCGTTCCAGATGTTCATACTCTGAGAACTGGTCAAGGGAAGCCATAACAAAAGAGTTTCTGACGTAGCCAGCACTAGCGGCCAAGAGCTCTTGATCCATATAATACCCATGATGTTCGGCAAAAAAGGTCATCATCATGACTACCGTTCTGGTGTTGCCTTCTCGGAAGGGATGAACTTGCCAAATTGTTGGGAAACGCCGCGCTATCTGATGCACAAATTGCTCTCTGCTTATTCCGGTCCACGGCCCTTTGTTCAGCTGCTGAAATGCACTCTCCAAGTCATCCGGGATATTTTCATCATTGCTATACCAAACACTCCGCCCTGCCAAAAGAGCTTCGCGCTTTTCAATGTTGATAATACGATACTTTCCCGCCCAATCATAGATGTCGCCAAACAGGGATCGATGAATTTCACACAGACCTGCTGGCGAAAAATCCTCAAATCCCCGTTCATATAGCAGCATCATGTTGGCCCGGGACAGTTCCGCTTCAATTTGATCCAGCGTTTGTTCAACTTTTATACCCAGCTTATTCTGAAGCACAGGTACATCATCATATAAATATGGATCAGGCACGATTGCGGCGTTCCTGTTCCGCAATGCGCATGTGGTAATCTAAAAGAGCTTTTTTCATCTGGCTTCCAGTTAATTCACCACGAGCCCAGCTTGCTGAAAGTACCCGGGCATAGTTTGAAACAGGAGCACCTTCAATGGCATTGATAGCGTCAGCTGTCTTAACCGCTGCAATGCGTTTTTTCATCATCGGACTCAACGCCTTCACCTCCTTGCGTAGACTTTTCTTTAATAGTATAGCATAATTCTCTTTTTCTTTCCATCATATTTCATGACCAGATTATAAATCAATTATTTTAATAGAATTTTCTCCATAAAAATACCGGACAGGGTTTCCCCTGTCCGGTATTATGAGTCAATTATGTATGAACACTGTACTGGGCTTTCGGAAGGTCTTCCGCACCATGCAGAATAATCCCGCCACAGATGCCCGGGCCATCGAGCGTGTACTCCTGAAAGAAGAAGCTGAACGGCTGTCCATCATCGTAAATCACGATTTTTTCAGTCCCCTTCCAGCGGAAATGCTGATCCAGGGCTTTTCCCAACTTGTGCCGCAGAACCGGCCGCCGGGCAACCTCATGGAGATTTTTCCGACTATGGAACTCATAGCAGCGTATGACCTTCTCCGGAATGGAGAGCTGACGCCACTCAGCACCGTCCATATCCTCTCCGGCCTCTGCAAAAGCGTGGAACGGCTCATAGGCCAATCGGACATCCTCTTTCCAGCCATGCACTTGGTCGGCGCCATCTTCCAACAGCCAGGTGAACCGAATCTCCAACACCCGCATACCATCCGGCCCCTTTGTCAGCCGCAAGGCAGCATAGGAGCCGCAGTCGTGGGCAATCAGCCGGCTTTCCGGTTTCTGTTCCAACTGCTGAAGCTCGCTGCGCAGAATGGCGAAACTGCGTGGAGATTTTTGATTTCGGGATACGGTCCAAATATCCAGCAAGTTCTTACTGCACCGTGCTTTTATCATCGTGCGGTTATTCATACTATACAGCCTCCTTTTCTGCTGTCCCTGCAATGTGCAGGGATGCCTGATCTACGAGAAATGCACTTTCGACATACTGTTCTTCATGGGAAGTAACAGAGGCGCCTCCCAGAGAGTCCAGATACTGCTGGCCGTTTTTTGACTTGGAGATATAGACATAGAACGGTGTAGCAATATACTGATCCCGCTCGTAGCAGTCATAATACCTGCGTGCCAGAACAGCAACGGCACCCAGTTCTGCCGCCTTTTGCGTCACCATGGAAACAGCCATCTTCATGACCGTCTTTTCTTCCGTATCATTGATACCGGAAGTGTAGATGCGTTCCAGGAACAGCACGAGTTTTTCACCGTCCGGGCGTTCTTGAATGAGCTGATTCTCTTTTGTCAAATCAGCAAACGCCAAACTATATGCTGCCGGCTTCTGGAAAGACCCTTTGGTCAGCCGGATACAGGCTCGGGCAACCACTGTTTCATGCTTCCACACCAGAATGATCTTTTTGTTGGAATCAAAGGACGCCAGTAGGCACTCCCGCTGGTGGCCGTTCCGATAGGATAGGCAGGTGTGGTGGGGCAGTTCCCCAAGGCGCATAGTATGATAGAAGTCGTCCACTTCCCAAGCAAAGAAAGGCCCCTGTTTCAGGGAAAGATTTTGTTTCCATACCATTTCCTGTTTCTCGCTGACGGGATGATGGATCTCCCGCTGCAGATCACCGGCGAAATATTTCAGGTCATAGAACTTGCCCATCAATTGCGCCTGCATGACCCGCCGCAGAGCTTCCGACGATGCCTTATCCCCATGGGGAAGATAGTCATACAGAGAACGAACCATATAGGCGCCTCCGCGCAGCAGAAAGTCCGTGGTGGTAGTCCGATACTGCTCCACAAAATCATCAGCGAATGAGAATTTTTCTTTCAAGTACAGCCAGTCCTGATTCTCCGTCAGAATGGCGCTGCGTACCTGGTCCCAGTTTTCCCGTCCCTCCAGTATAGAGAGGTTATTGAGTGCAAAAATGGCATCTGCTTCGGTACGAAATTCAGGGACAAAAGCTTGTACCTGGTCATAGTGCTGGAGCAGCTGGATCGCCGTCTGCCGGGGCAGGTCACGGATATGTCCAAGAGGCCCCTGATACCATTCGCTGAACGGCATTCGCAGCAGGCACTGCCCAAGCTGAGAAAGCTCTTCATCCGTTGTGTACTGACTGACCAAATCCCGTTTCACCAGCTGTCGAATGACGAGCATCCGCTTGTCCACGGATAGGGGTGTCAGCATTATGTACAAACGCACATAAATTTCTTCTTGCCGACATAACAGCCGCATTTCCTCAAATGTATATTGCTGATTCTCTTCCAGAAGTTCAAAGTAACCTCTGCTGCGCTCATTGGTTTCACACGCCAGCAGGTTCTTCTCCGACAGTGAGTTGAGATTACAGTGCTCGTAAAATCCCTTTTCATATAGGAGCGAGAATGGCCCCAAAGATAGGAACAACTCACTGTTCTGGTTCACCAGATCCAGAAAATGATTTTTCTTGTGCTGGACTGCATAGATCAAGACAGGAAGCTGATAGCGTCCGAGAGCCGAAAAATCAATACGCAGCCGCCCGGAATAGAGAGCATTCAGATAGGTCAGCTGATTGCGTAGGATTTCCTGCCGCTGTTCCTTGTTCAGTGGTTCCGGCTGGCTGATGAACCAGTCCAGGTCATACTGCCCTGCCCGGTTGTCTAACCACTGTTCAAAGAAGGCAGACAAATCCTCCGTATCGTATTCCAGTATCTCCAGCAAGCGGCGGAATTTTGCTATATCCGCAGCCTGCACCCATCGCAGATCCTTCAACCGCTGGCAATCCAGAAACAGCTGCACATCCCATTGATTCATCATTGTGAGGATATCCTGGAGCGGGCGGTTCTTTTCCAGCAGTTCTAATGCCTCTCGCTCGTTATCATGCCAGTTGAACAGGTAGGCATGGAGAAACGGCAGCCGCATCATGTCCCGCTGGCCCTCTGTCAATGCAGAAAGCCCTCCCCATTCCGCTGTGGGGAATACCTGAAGATTGTCTATGATGGCCTGTTCTTCTTCCTCATATTTGATATGGGGGAGATAGTATTTCATGTACTCAAAGAGTAGTGATCGGGGCAGGTCTTTTTGCAGAACATCCATAACCTGTGCCTGCGAGTATTGCGTCAACCGTTCTCCGCAAGCGTTGGCAGTCTGAACCATTGCCGCAATGCTTTCATCATCGGCACAGCCACACAATGCCTGATACAGTTGTGCGAATTCAGGCACTTCTACAAGTTCTGTTTGTAGTCGTGTGTTCTGACCCGCACGCAGGCGTTCCTGTAGATTAAATTCTTCTGCCCGATTACAGGCTTGTTCCAACAGTTCCTCTGAGAATTTTCCAGTGAGTTCCTGTTTCAGCCCATCTGCTTCCATGTGGGAAAGCAGAGATAAGTGATTCAATGAGTTCATCATGCCGCTTCACCTCCTATGACAGTGCAGATCATTTTTAAGATCTCATTTCGCGGCCGTGGTTCCTGTTCAATCAACTCGCCGCAGAGTTCAAAAAAGCATTGCGCGTCTTCCGGTGGCAGCGTCTGGATATTTCCAACTGGCCACTCTAAAAGTTTCTCAAACGCCATATCCAGCGCCTCCTTTCTTCTTGTGCTGTAACGGTAATCCCTTGTGAATTTAACGAGAGACCGGGCGCTTCCGTCATAAAGCTGGACAAGTTTTTCCGTTTGATTTATGACTTGTTGTGCCCTTTTCGCTTCCCGTTCTGCCTTCTCTTGTTCTTCTGCTTCTTTTTGCTCGGCTTCCAATTCAGCCCGGGAGTAAAGCACCTTTTTCAGCCGTGCTGCCTGATAGCGGTTGCATTTTTCACGCTTGATCAGCTGACGCAGCACAGCGGCCAGTGTAGACTTTTCATACAGCCGTTGGACTTCCGGTGCCTCCAAGGCGCTCAGAACAAAGTCGTCGTACTTCTCCGGTTCCGCCTGAAATACAGATGCATCCACCCACTCATAAAGCTGGCGGTGCTGCTCCGCAGTCAGGAAGGGCCGGGCGATCTTGGTTTTGAGACAAGTAGAGCTGTAATGGCCTTCGTCTTTAACAAAACTTTCGTGAAAACGAAACCATCGGCCAAAAATCTCATGGAGTTCAGAGAATGTGTACTGCCCCAGAAGCTTTTTCACAAACCGGAAACACCGCCAGCTGGAAACAGCGACTGCATATTTCCGAATGAGTTCCAATGGCCGTGTGTCTGCGCCATCTGTTTTATGCTGCTCAAAAAACTGCCACAGGTCGATTGCTTTCCTTTCTACCATCAGTGCGAAGAAACGTTCGCCATAGCAATGGTATCTGTTGAAATATTCCATTAAATCGCCGCCAGTCAGTTCGTGATACCGGGCAAGCCATCGTTTCAGAGGGATTGCCGCTCTGGAAAAGAGCAACTGTTCTACAAACAATTCCATATATGCGTTACGATCCAAATTCTTTGCCAAAATGTCATACTGTGGATCAAACACATCAAAGCGGTAGGGAAACTCTTCCCGGATATGCTTTCTCATCCAAAGAATCGTCTTCGGTGTGGATGGGGCAAGCCTGTTTTGGATTGCCTGCCACAAATTTGGGAATCCCTCATACTTGATAGAAAAATTCTTGTAGCGTTCCAGCAGCCACCCGACATATTCGTAAAATTCCTCGGGCAGAGGCTCGGTCTGGTTCAGAAGCACTTCGCAGCACGCAGCAGCAACTCGTTCCGCCGGAATGCTGTTGGAGGAAAGCCGTTCAGGAATCCGGTTGGCCCATATCATCAGAGAATTTACCACCGTGATTTCCCTGTCTGTGTAGCCGGCGCTTTGCAGTACAACAAATTCCCGGCTGTCCGGTTTCATGTTTATATAGGGCAGCTTCATCAGTGTACGCAGCACCAGGTCTGCTTTCCCCCGATAGCTTTTTACATACCCCTCATAAAAATGGACAAACCACTCCAACACCCCACAGTTCTGTTCCAACGGCAAGGTATGGCCCATCTGAAAGAGCCGGACCAACTGCTCGTGCAGGGCATGGTATCCTTTCTCCCGGTCATCAAACAGGGAGAGCACAAACAGGGCTTCCTCCGTTCTGGCATATACGGATGAAGCCAATTCATCCAGCATAGAGCGGCGCCGCAGCGAATCTGTTTCCAGCAGGTAGAGCGCCCCGGAGAGGTACACATCCTTTTGCGCCCTATTTCTGAGCTGCTGGATAAAATTTCTGTACTGGCTGCCCACGAACATATTTTCTGACTGGATGCTGCGGGTATATCCCAGCGCCAGAGCAAGAGCGCGGAAGGTACGGAGATTGTTTCCCAGCTTTTCCTCAAACCGTTCCAGCACTTCGCCAGGATAGCGCAGACCATACTGTTCAAAGTAGGTAGAGGTATCCGATTCCGGCTGCCAGATCTGCTCTGCACGGATCTGCCTGTAGGTGGTTCGTGCCTTATCATCCTGCGAGGTCTCTACCACCAGTTCGGCAAACGCATGGTACAGCGTCAAGTCAATGGCATTTTGATATACCCCATAGGACGGTATGATTTCGTGATTCACAATGATCCCTCCTTTTATTACTGCCTGGGCCAATGTCCGCCAGTGGAGTAGTTCCACTCAATCGTCCCATCTTCATAAACCAGTGGGCCATGTGCGGCCAGGCTCCAACCATCAGATAACCTTGTAAAGTAGGCTATTGTTTCCGATAAACAGGTACCTTCTACAACATCAGTGCAGCAGTACTCTTTTCCATTGCGGTTGCGATAGATATGATTTACGGTGGGAACAAAATACTTTCTTTCCATAAGAAGTTCCTCCAAAAAATATGGGGAGAGGGACACAATAGCCCCTCTCCCCCATTGTAAAATTCAAACGGACTTGCACATCAAACAGTGCCGGCCATATGGAAAAATTCTTCCGGTGTCAGTACCGGAATGCCCAACTCCTGAGCCTTGGACAGCTTGCTGCCGGCCTTCTCACCGCAGACCAGGTAATCGGTCTTGCGGGTCACCGAGCTGCCAGCTACGGCGCCCAGGGAGGCGATCAGGCTGTTCATGCCATCACGGGTATAGGGCTCTACTTTTCCGGTTACCACAATCGTTTTTCCAGCAAAGGGATTGTCATGATTCACGCTCTGCGTTTCGATGTCAACCGGTTTCTGAATGTTCATCATCATCTGCAATTCCTCCCAAATACAGAAATTCTCTTCATCGTTGAACCATATATGAATGTTCTTGTGCAGCGTGTCCCCGAAATCCGGGAGCTGCCTAAAGTCATAACCGCCATACACCGCATCCCGGAACTCGTCCAGACTTCCGTGGAACTCTCGACAAAGGGCGCCGCTGGCTGTGTTGCCCACCATGGGAATGTCCATGGCGATTACATACCGTTCGAAGGTGGTGTTGCGGCTCTGCTGGATGGCATTCCACAGGCGCTGCCAGGATTTTTCACCAAAACCATCCATGCGGATGATTTCAGCTTTGTGCTGGTCCAGTCGGTATATATCCAAATAGCTGTGAAGCCATCCTCGACCGATCAGTTTTTCCAGCGTGGCCTCCGAAAGACCTTCGATATTCATAGCCTTTTTGCTCACAAAATGGACAAACTGCTTGAGCCGCCGGGTCTCACAGCCTTCGTTGTCACAGAACAACGTTTTGATAATCCGTTCCTCGCCATTTTCTGATTTGCTTTTGGTTTCATGGATGCGTGTCGGCTCACCGCAGCAAGGACACTGATGGGGAATCACCTGATCCATCACAAAGTTCCCGCGGTCAATGTTTTCTTCCACATGGGGGATGATCATATTCCGCTTACTGACCAAGATATGATTACCCGGCATCAATTCCATGTCTTCAATAAAAGACAAGTTGTGCAACGAAGCACGGGATACCTCACAGCCATCGATCTCCACCGGGTCAAAAATTGCGACCGGCGCAATCTCTCCGGTACGTCCAGGAGTCCATTCGATGGATCGAAGCTTTGTCTTATAAAGTTCATCCTCGAATTTGAACGCTAGTCCGTCTTTATAGTGATGACCAGTTCGTCCACAGCTTCTGGAAAAAGCAACATCGTTATACGTCACAACAATCCCATCAATGGGAATATCATTGTCCTTGGCATACTTCTGAAGCTGCTTAATACCATCCTCTGTTTCTGCCTGTGTCCAAGTCCGCTTTGTGACCATGTACTTGCAAAGGTGAAAGCCAAGTGAGGAAATAGCCTTGAGCCGTTCCGATTTCCGAGGCAGTTCGTCAAATCCTTCCAGCACATTGAAGGCCATAAAGGTGATGCGCCGACCCATGCAGACGGAGGCATCCAGCAGGCGTACTGAGCCAGCCGCCAGATTGCGCCCATTCTTATAGGTTTCGCCGTTTCCATCCACCAGTGTGGTTTTCAGTTGCTCGAAATCACTAGGGCGGATAAACGCCTCTCCGGTGACCACCAGCCGGCCTTCGTACTGGATGTGGGCAGGGATGCCACCGATGGCACGGGTATTGTGAGTAACGATTTCTCCCACATCTCCATCACCTCGGGTGGCAGCCTCAATCAACTCACCGCCCTCATAGGTCAGTTTCATGGTAAGTCCATCCAGCTTGAGCATAAACATTACCTGGTGTTCTCCCATAAAGCGACACAGCTCCACACTGTTTTTCACTTTATCCAGTGACAACAGCGGGATTTCATGCGTGGTTTTCTCCAACTTGCTTACCGCAGGATATCCCACAGTAACTGTAGGAGAGTTTGCCAGCTGTATCCCCGTCTGTTCTTCAAGCTCTTTGAGTTCATCAAAAAGACGATCATAAACCTCGTCGCTGATACTGGGACTGTTCTTGTTGTAATACTCGTTGCGGTAAATGTTAAGCCGGCGGGTCAATTCCCGCTGCTTCATCATCAGATTCTGATCCATTAAGTATCCTCCTTTTCTATGACGCGAAATGCCATAATCAACCTCTCTCTTGTATTACCGCCAGATTGGTAGGAACTGCACACATCATTTTCAAATGTCCAAGTGCGGGCTAGCCCCCACCAAAGTATGGCGCCTCGACCATTATTCCCGGCATTGATTTTGTTGTCTGGCTGGTTCACAACCTTTGTGTAAAAGCCCTGGGTGTTGACCCATGTGACTTCACGCAGCTGCCCGATACACTCAGGACGGCAGTGGTCGATAATCTCCAAGCGCATACCAGGCCACAATGCACGTTTGAGCTGGTTCAAGTTTTTGATCATGCCATGTTCTCCTTTGCTTTTTCCCCGTTATGGGAAGCATAGCGTCCAAAGTTCAGTTCATGTATAGTACGCTGGATCAGTTCGTCATCATCCCATGCAATAGAAAGGGTCTCTCTTTCAGGACCTGTTCCTACATGAACGCTTACCGTACCACTGTAAATTTGCATCAGTACATCGGGGCGCTTGGCACAGACGATTGCCAGGTTTCCAAGCTGTTTCATTGACTTCTCCCTTCACACGATCCGCAGCCAAACTACAATGGGCTGGCTGAGATCTGCCACTACATAGTTCTTCTGGATTTTACGAGGTCGGTAATGCCCGTCCAGTTCACACTCCATGCTCTGCTCGATACGCCCTTCATTCTCTTCCAGATGCTCCCGGAACGAACGCAAGGTATGCAGGCGCACAGCCAGTGGAGCATCTTCTCTGCAACGCAAATCGGAACAGTACACATATCTGTGCGGTTCATCTTTGAGCATAAAACCGTAGGTCATATACTTCCGGCATCTCTGCTCTCGCTCCCGCTCGATATGTTTCACATAATCCACAGCACTTTTCACACCTTGGGTCACATACAGAACCCCCAATTGCTGACGCTGTTCGCTTGTCAGAGGAATCTCTGCTTTTTCTTGTCCGGGAAGTCCTTTGTAGATATGAAAGCTTTCCGGAGCATAACGGTAGCCACGGATGTTGTATTCAAATTTCAGCTTACCCAATGTCAAAACTCCTTTCATACATGAATGGCCGGACGCCCTGAAGGACGCCCGGCCATTGTTACACTGTTGTTATGCGGCAGCAGGGATTTTGGGCGTCTGCATAACTGATTTGTTTTCCATCAAATCTTCCAACAGTACCTTCGCCAACAGTTGTCCGGCAAGGTGCCCTGTATGGATGATTACACGATCTTTCTGCATTTGGATAAATTCCTCATTGCGCAGCTCACGGCTCTGTTCAGCCAATTCCAAATCTTTTCCTGTGAGCCGTTTGGCAACAACCTCTTGCCATTTACGAAGAAATTCTGTTGCCTGTTCAATGTCTTCATGCTGACGATCAAACAGTGTCCGTTTTTGCCGCACAGTTCCGTCCGGTTCCACCTCCAATGTGTAGTAAGGATCTTCCGGTTCGCTGGTCCGACGCAGGAACAGGATAAAGCTCTCCCGGCGTTCAATACGGTCATAATATCGTTCGCCACTACCGTCGTTGCCAACACAATGGTGAAGCATCCGTCCTTCTGTAATGATGGAAAGAATGTCTGTTGGAGCAGTAACCGTGTACGTTTCATCAGCGTATGCATACTTTTTCTGGAGTTCCTTGCAGATGGAATTAACATGGGGATATTTCTTCTCCATCTCCTTCGCCTGGAGTCTAAGGTCTCCCTTTTCACATTGAATGACAAGCTCATCATGCCGTTGCCGGAGTTTGCGGGCACGGTAGATGATCTCGTCACTGGTATCAATGTGCAACCGCTCTGCCATAGCAAGGTAGTCCTGCCAGGTGGTCAATACCTGGCGGCAGTTATTGTTAAAGTGTGCTTTCTGCTTTTCCAGGTAATTGCAAACCTGTACAGGGCTCATGCGGTCAACAATAAACATAATGTCGCTTGCGCTTATGTGGCTTTTGTGAAACCAGCGAAGCAATTCAGAAGAAATTGGCTTGCCGGTTTTCTTCTCCAGCTGTATCCAGCCCAGAGCATCCGTACCACCGTTCATTTGGCGCAGACGTTGGAACTTTTGTGTATCCAGCCCTAAAGCGCGAATCAAGCTCGGCTCCTCTGGATGTAGCACCATCTTCCGTACACTATCACAAGATCGGAAGCATTCTTTTGTCAGCTGTGTCAGACCAGCTTTCCATATTTGCTCCATTTGGGGAAGGCGTTCCCAGACTGCCAGATATTTCTCGGGATCAGTGACCTTTTGACGGCGTATCCATTCCACAAGTCCAGTACGGCGGAGTTCTTTTTTCTCCAGGGAGGGCAGGCTTTTTCCATAAACGCAGCCCAGTTGTTCACCAGAGTAGCTGTAATAGCAGGGACTCCCCGAAATCCAGCGCACTTCCCGCTGACAGTACATTCCCCAATAATAAGACCGGATCTCGCCGCTTCGATCATAAACCGAACGTCGAAATTCGTGCCAATAGGGTTCACTGTGCGGCAAGGTGCTTCTTTTGTAGGTCCTGTTTACCCAGAATTCCCGGATAACAAATCCATCTTTGCACCTCTGGATCAGATAAGCATAATGCTTATCTGTCTGAAAATAACCTGTGCGTCCCAGTGCTTTGAACACGATAGGATGCCGGCAACAGGTGCAGCGGCCTTCCTTGTTGTGGTAGGGATGCCCGGCAATGGGAACTTCCTTTTCGCAGAAAGTACAGTAGCCAGTTTTAGCGCCGCCGCGTTTGTAGCGATAGAAGATGAAATTCTCCCGAACAGCCACTTTGTCAGCCCAACGTCCCCAGTCTTTAGGAAGCTTCGGAACCTGTGCCAGATCGTTGTCCCATGGGTCGGTAATTCGTTTGTGATACCGGTTCAGTTGTTCCTCGCGCACTTTCCTTTGAAAGTCGAGGATACCATAATACCCACCACGTTCTCCTGAAAAATAGTTTTGAATGATAGTGGAGTTCTCTTCACTGATCCAGCATTCCGAAGCATACTCCCGGCCGGGCCACTCCAGCCTGTCCAGCTTTGCATCCCGCCATTTTCTTGCCAGATAGTCATAGGTCAAAAACTGGCGGTTTTTCTTGTCCAGAAACACCTCATACACAGGCTGATCTCCGTTCAGGCGAAGACAATCCGGCATATAAAACGCCACTTTTAAGATTCCATCCTGTACCTGGCAGTTTAGATAGGTAAAATACCTACGTTCGGTGTACTCACGACCATAGTAGGTCACCTTTTTCTGCGGAACATCCTCTATGGCTGCCTGTTTCATTTCCGGCGATGCCATCAGTACAGGCATCGCTAAGAGCATAGATTTCGTCAATTTATCTCACCGTCCTTCTTTCAAGATCTGCACCATACCACACACCAGGCAGAAGCGTTTTTCCATCAATGGTCGCTACTACGATCTGCTGCACAGTACCGGTATCTGGGTCCTCTTGTGCGAAAGCCAGAATATCTCCCTTTCGGCACCCCTTGGCAATAGGGTCAACACCACGTACAATCGCATAGCCGCCCCAAGTGTTCTCCGCCTGATCTTTCTGCACATGATTGCTCCATGCCCGTTTGGGGTGGTCAACCATATAAGCCAGCCCAAGCATAAAAAACTCTTCCTTTGAAAGCTTTTTCAGAATCGTCAATTCTGTACAGGAGATTTTGGAATCAATCGCATCTTCGTCGATGTCCCCACCGGCGTTGACAATGTAGTATTCGGAATGGTTTATATCACCGTAATACCGCAAACAATCCAGAGGATCCTCAGCACAATGAAAACCATTCTCGGCGCAGTTTGCTTTCTCCGTCACATTCAGCCCCATCTTGAACTGATAGCCACGGCAAACCAGACCAGGGCAGAACCCTTTATATGCAATCATCGAAGTTCCTCCTTCAGCCAGCTAAATCCAAAAGCGAGATTTGTCCATCCGTGGCAGCTTTCTTTTCCGGCGCCGACTTCGGCTTGGCTTCTGCTTTCTTTTTTTCGGGCTTTTTAGACTTGCTACCTGTCACCGTCTTTCCGGCATAGGGCTTTGGAACAAACTCTTCCTCCTGTTCCTGATCTTCTTTGGCATCCGGATCACGAAAATAGTCTTCTGCCCACTGGTAACACAAGTCGTCTGGTACATCACAGCCATATCCCGGATTGTTCCGGTCAAGCTGAATGCCATTGGCTTTGAGCTCGTCCTGGATGTAGTCCCACGCTTTCCGATTGATGTACTGGAAACAGTGAAGCATCGACTTACGCGGGTTCATTGTCAGGCGGGCAAAGGCGGGGTCAGACAGGCATAGGGTCTGGATCAGCTCAGACACGCACTCCTTCATATTGCGCCGGGTCAGCTTTTCTGTATCCTTGCTGATCCGCTGCATGGAGGCGGCTACCACATCATCGTCGCTCATTGCGGCTAACCGATCCAACTGTTCCTGCAACGCCTTTTTCTTTTCCGCCTGTTTAGCATCCCATTCAGCTTTGCGCTTTGCTTCCGCTGCCTCATGTTCAGCACGGCGTTTGGCGTCCTCTTCGTCGGCAGCGGCCTTACCCGCATCGTCAGCTTTCGGGGGCTGCTCAATCTTCTCGGCCATTTTCTCCGGCTCACTTCCCATTCCGTCCAAATCGTCATCCACTTCAAAGGCGTTCTGGCCCTGTGGAGCTACGGAAGGCGGAACTGGCAGTTCATCAAAAGTTTCCTCGTCCTCAAATGCTGCAGTGTCAACCGGAAGCTCTCGGCCTTGGTCCAGTTCCTGCGATAATTCAGAAAAATAACCCATAATGACTCTCCTTTCAAAAACAAAATGGCATGGAGCAGGCTGATGCCTATTCCATGCCATCGTTACATTGTTACAGCACATAGAGTAATGTACTGCAGTTGTCAAAGCAGTAGCATACCACATTGGGATACCGTTTTGACCAATCTTTGATTTTCTGTTGAATTGTCTCTGCTTCATTTAACCGTGAAAGGGTCCACGGCGGCGGAATCATCACTGTGAAATAGCCCTGTTCCATACAGGGTCTCACATCCGCATCCAACTGGGCACATTGTTGCAGCAGTGCCAACAGCTGGGTCTGCTTTACTTCATTAAACGCTGTTATCTTTCTACACCTCCTGCCGTATCTTTTTTTGCTAGCATGGGCGAGAAACGAACTTGCTGAAAATCAGCTTGTCCATTCACATAGTAATAGGTGCGTTTTTGATCAATGTCCAATTCAATTACGTCAGATAGTGCCATCTGACGCCCACGGCACCCCTTCGGTAGTTCTTCACTGAGCCAGGAAAACAACCGTTTCAGAATTTCTCTGGCGTTTTGCTTGACAGGGCAGGTAATCTCCCCCGCCCAAGCCACTCGGTATTGGGCAGCTGGTGGCTGTTCATATCCCGCTTTTTTCAGTGCGTCTATTCCTTTGAACGCAAACGGGATTGCCTGTCCCTCATCTAATTCCAACTGATAGAGTACAAAATGCTGCCTTTGACGCTGAGAATCCAGAATACGAACAAGCCCTTCCCGACCTTGCCGCAGGAATACTGCATATTCGTCAGGAGTAAGCCCCAGATATTCCATCAAGCCAATGTCATTTTCTTCCCGATGATGCCACTGTTCAGTGCAGTCTTCAATATGGTTCAGTTCACACAGACCCCATAGATACTGTTCTTTGAAACTCAGCTTCTCAACCTCCTTCCGTTTTTGGCTCTCTCTACGCAATGCAAGCTGCCAATCATCAAAACCCTTGTAATTGGGGTTCCAAGTCAGCCGCCGGCAGTTCATGCCATACTTTCGGGCAGTCAAGTAGATTTTTGAGGCACCATTCATAACAGCTTGATTGTTATACTTATCCATGTCGTGAGCCTCAATAATTTCTTCTGTTCCGTTTTGTGCCAGAAAGGCAAATAACGGTTCCAGCGGAGTAATATTGTTGGCCCCGGCAATGGCTGCAAAGGTGCGCCCGGTTAAACAATGGGATATATCAGCTTTCAGTAATCCTTCAATCACATAGACTACACGGGAGGAAGGATTTCCAACGAGATGAATGGGGCTACCAGATGTAACGCCTTTGTTTTTGCTTGACGATGAAAACCAGATGTACTTGGCTCCCGGTTTATCCGGCGGATCACCTTTCTGCTTGATTGGAACATCCAATAGAATCTGTAATCCTTTCATCATTCCGTCAAAACCAATGGCGGGAATCAGGATGCCGGCATTCTTTCGGTAAAAGTTCATCGTCCAGTGCCCATTGTCGTCCTCATAAAATCCCGGCACACCTTCTACTTTGCACCCCTGTTTGATTAGCCGCTCGGTAATTGAGCGACAAAGAAACGGCGGCGGTGTGCTTTTTAGCCCCAAATTATCAATCTGCTCGTCTGTCAAACCACGCTTCGGTGATCGAAGATGGTTGCGATGTACAGGCTGCAGCGGCAAAAGCCGCATAAGAAGGGATAATGTTTGATGAATTTCCTGGGGACTTGCCATGTTTGATTGCTCTGCCAATAACAACTCATGATGATTGTACAGGACCGGATGGTTCCCCATTTCTGGGGAACCATTTCCGGTTTGTTGTATGGCAGGTTCACATTGCTTATGAGTCGGCTTTGGAGGATGGTCGAACTCCTCACAAAGAAGTTCTCCAATCTCCCAATAGGCGTCTGAGGTAGACGTGTGGTTGAGTTTGGCATAGAGGGCCAGCATTCTGCCATATTCACCGCAATGATTACAGCGCCACACGTTCTTGACAAAGTTGACATTCATCCTTCCGCGGCGGTCACCACAAAACGGACAGTCCACATAAACACTGTTTGCCTGTTTGCGCCTGATTCTCAGATGCAGCAGTTCCACCACATCCATGATCGTAAATGGAAAATCCCCCGAATATGAGTCCATTGACGCTCACTCCTTTCATGGCCCCATACTGGGGGGCACGCTTCATCCGGCTTTCTGCAGCGAGTCCATGACCAGCTGGGCCGCAGCGTGGATTACATTGTTTTTGTTGCCAGGTGTCAGGTAGAAGCGCAGGCTGATCGGCCGCTCCTTGGCAATCTGAGCGATGGTTTTACCTGCACAGATTCCCTTATCCACTACCACTTCCTTAGCTTGTTCCAATGTCATGGACTTCAGGATTTCTTCCACCGGCATATCCGCAGTATAAGCCGCTGCAGCCGGGGCTGTCGTTTCCTGTGCGACGGATTCCTGAGCATGATTCTCAACGGGCGAAGCCGGCAGCATTTCCGCATTGGGTTCCGGAATGGGCAGTCGCTCCGCAGGTTTTTCCGGATTTACCGGAAGCTGTTGCGCCTGGGGGGCGTGCTCTTCCTGATGCTTCGAATCTGCAGGCAGCGCTTCACCCTGAACAGGCTCTCTTTGCGCGTCAGAAGCCACGTAGGGCGTTTTTGCCTCCTCGGCAGGTAATTTGACCTTTGCGCCAGAAGCCGCCGTAGAAGCGCCGTGAGCAGCTTTCTGGACACTGCGGCTCACCGACTCCTGTGGCGCCGTTGTTTCGGCCGGTGTCATAACATCCGTAAACTGGATGCCAAACCCAGCGTCGGACAATGCCTGGCTCAATGCCTCGTCCTGTGCGCTTTTGATATACTCTTTACCGTCATGGATGGTCTTCTGCACGACGCTGACGCTGATCGGCTTGACATCGCTACGGTCCAGGAATACCTGCGCTTCAAAAATCGCCATCTGTTCTGTGATCCGCAGCGCAGTTACACGCATAGGTCCATTGGGATGTGCCATACGGAACCACAGTTTCTGCACAGGCAGATCCAATTTCAAAGTGTTTTTGGTACGGCGCAGGTACTTGAGCGGGTCAAAGCCCGGCACTTTGTTGAGTGCGGCCACCGCTGCTTCCGTCTGATACATCATCGGGAAATTGTTGCTTTCGTTCATTGTAGATACTCCTTCCTAAATATAAAAATAGGAGATACCAGTTGCTTTTTCTGCAACTCTGTATCTCTTTTTAACCTGCGTTCTTTAATTTTTCGGATAAAGCCGCTGTAACTGGAATACCTGCTCGCTTTGCGTATGCCTGATAGTACATACCAATGCGCGCTCCCAGCAACGTGTGGCGCTTATTGATTTCACTGCGATGGATTGCCATGAACAGCACCTGCTTTTGTCCAATCAGCACGACTCGTTTTTTTGCTCGGGTGATTCCGGTGTAGAGCAAATTGCGATAGAGCATAATGGTATGCGCTTTCAAAAGAGGCATGATAACTGTTTCATACTCCGACCCCATCGCTTTATGGATGGTAGTAGCATAAGCGAGATCCAGATTCATCATATCCTCCATGCTATACTCAAATTCTCGCCCCATACCGAAGTCCAGGCCAATACGCTTACCTTTCTCATCTTCCCGAATATAACGGATAAATCCCAAATCACCATTGGAAACCTTTTCGGTGTTTTTGGTCTGCATAATGCGGTCGTTTACACGGAAGATTTTCATCCCAATTCGGATTTCTTCCTCAGCAGATCGAAACGGATTTACCCGCTCACGGATTGCTTCGTTAAGCTGCTCTGCAGAGGTTTCTCCTTCCGAACGGAATGGTGACAGGATTTGCACTCGGTCGATTCCGCTTTCCTCAATCTCCTGACAATACCGGCTGATGATCTTTTCGGCAGTTTCAGCCTGATTCTTTCCAGCCTGAAAAACAAAGTCCGGGCCGAAATACAGATTGGCACTGCCTTCGTTGATAAACTTGGCATTATATGCAATCTGTTGCTGGACACGCAATATCAAAGTTTGTCGTTAGTTTGTAAGCTGTTTGTAAACACCTTGCAAACGCACTTTATAAGCCAATTTTTTATCACTTTGACTGTAATTTATAAAGGCATGTAATATCAAAGTTTGTCGTTAGTTTTGGTTGAACTAACGACATTTTTAATTTTAACTCTGAACGCCCACAAACCTTGATTAAATCTCGGTTTATGGGCGTTCGGAGTTGTTTTTTGTACATTTTAGAATAAGGACATAAGAAATCAGAGCCTTTAATTGCGAAGAAAATAATAACGGTTTCACAAAAACATGGATTTTTGTTTCTTTTTTTAAATCTTAATTATCCTCACAATAAAAAGCAATATCACAATATAATCTCTCCATCTATTTTGTATTGCTTCAAATAAACAGTATTCATAGCTCTTACCTGCTGTTCAATATTAAAAATTCTTTTCTCTGTCATGTTTCTATATTTAAGAAAATGTCGATATTCCTTTTTTCCATAATTCAATATAATAGATGACTGAAACTTTAACTGTTCCATCTCGTCTAGTATATTACACACAGCCTCTAAAAAATCCTCTTTGTTCTCTTCTTTTAAATGCGGGCATGCTAGTATGCCTACAAGATAGTTCAAAGCCAGTACAGTATATTTTAACTCATTGCCTGTTCTTTTTTTTAAAAAGGAATCAACAATAAGGCGTAATTCTCCGTACTTTGCTAAGAGAAGTTCGTCTTCATCTATTTCTCCATCAATTATAGGAACATTACATTCAGGAAACAACGAACCTTGACCTTCGCGAAGCCATTCTTCATCAATGTTAAACTTGTAGCACACAAGTTTTTGTAACGTTACCGACGGTTTCTCTTTGTCATTTTCGATGCTAGAAATATGGTTCTGCGATACTCCAAGTTCTCTTGCAAAATCCTCTTGATTAAACCCTCTAGTTTTTCGAATTTCCTTAATTCTTTCGCCTAAAGTGGACATAAAAGCCTCCTCAAAAAATCTGATTCAGATATTTTTTTATTGACACTATCTGTATCAGATGTTATAATATCTGTTACAGATACATAGAAGTATATAACAATTTGTTATATAAATCAATATAGATTGGAGGAAAAATAGTGCGTAATATCATTATTCTCACAGATTATCCAAGACAGGGACAGTTTATTGTATCTCAACTTGCAAAAATTGGGAAAAATCAAGCATGGTTATCCAAACAATTAAACATGTTTCCTTCCCAATTAAGTGCAATAATACACGGAAAACATCGACCATCGTTGGTAACTGCAAGAAATATCGCACGTGTACTCGATGTTTCTCTTGATGATTTTGCAGATACATTTGACTAGGAACACGTGCAGCTATCTAAAGGAGGTGAATTAAGTTGATTTTAATAACCACTAAGGATGCCGCAAAGCTATTGAATCTATCAACACGTACTATTGAGCGCCGTGCAGTAGACGGAGTATATAAACACGAATACATAGGAGGTCGTGGGCGTGGTGGGCGTCAATTACTTATTGCGCTCGAAAGTCTCCCGCAAGCAGCGCAAGACCGCTACTACGGCATAGAAAAAGAACGCTATGAAGAAAAACTTGCACAGTTCACAAATGACCAGCTGCACGCTGCCAATGAGAAAAAGGGATGTGTGCTAGAATATTGGCGCAGTGGTCTGTCTCCTGCTGCGTTTGTAGCCCAGCGCAATGCTATGGGGCATTATGTTCCCATTACAGAGGGGCAGCTGTATGCATGGCAACGCATATTGAAAAAAGGAGGGGACTTGCCGGAACTGGTAGACAAGCGAGGCGGCTTCTCCCGAAAAGGGGTAAGCTCTATTTCATCTGACGCTTGGGAATACTTCTATGCCCTCTACATGACCGAGCAACAAAGAACCGTACAATGGTGTTATAAAGAAACAAAAAAGGTGTATCCAAATATCCCATCAGTGAAAACTTTCCAAAGGCGCGTAAAAGAAATTCCATACTACGCTCTTAAAGAGTATCGTGAGGGGAAAACAGCATTTCGGGATTCACTCCCATCCATGCAACGCAGTCGCTTAGATATCAATTCCAATGATGTCTGGTTTTCCGATCACCATCTTTTTGATGTCTTTGTTCGGAACAAGAAAGGAAAGGCCGTTCGGCTCTGGCTCACGGTTTTCTTTGATGCCCGGTCAAATAAAGTCGTTGGCGCTCTCATTCGAGACGCATACCCGAACGCCACCGCTATAAAGCAATGTTTTAGGATGAGTGTGGAGCAAAATGGACTTCCCAATGAAGTTTACTTTGACAATGGCAAAGACTATCGGTCAAAAGATTTCAACCGAGATTATCCGCATTCTCTTGTAAATAGACTTGGAGTAAAAACAATCTATGCAACCCCTTACCATGGACAAGCAAAAACTGTAGAACGCTTCTTCGGCACAACAGAAATACAATTTGGGCGCATGTGGCCTACATACTGTGGTAAAGACGCAAAACAGCGTCCAGAAGGTATGCGGATATCCAACGAACAAATAGCAGAAATTGCCCCTACGATGGACGAATTTATCACGGCTTTCTATATTTGGCTGGATGAATACCACAATACACCCAGCCGGGCGCAAGATATGGGAGGAAAATCACCCAATCAAGTATACACGGAGAATTTGAAGCAGATTCGCACAGTAAGTGATCATGAAGCACTACGACTCATTTGCGGCAACTCTGTAGAGCGTACTGTGCAGAAGAATGGTATCTGTATGTTCAATAACTTCTACTATAATGATACACTCCTACGATACATTGGACAAAAGGTTTTTGCCGTGTATGACCCAGACAACATTGATAAAGTTGCGATATTCGACCGAGATTACAACGCAATTTGCATGGCAACTGCAAAACTTATTTCCGGTTTACGTAACACATCTGAAGAGGCGTACATTGAAGCGGCCAAACAGAAACGCGCAGCGCGTAAGCTAGCAAAAGATTATGCGCCAACAAGCAAAATAAGCGTACATGAGATTATAGCCCGTAACCAGCTCCTTGAACAAGAGAAAGAACAAGGGGACATTCCGAGAGTGGAACAGCTCACAGCTCAAGCCATCCGAAACATTGCTGTACTGAAAGACCGCTGCTCCAATACTAAGGAAGAAGATAATTTAACCGACATCTTAACAGCTTATTATATGCAAAAGGAGGACGTATATGCAGCACGTTGAAGATGCACGTCGTGCCTTAGCCCAATTCATACAGGACAGTGGCAAGTCACAGCGTCAAATCGCAAAGGAAGCGGGGATTTCTGCCACACGAATCTCGCAGTTTCTTTGTGGCACATACCAAGGCGATAGCGATGAAACCGCTAGCGAAATACAAAAGTATCTTGCAGTAGCAAAAGCTCGATTAAACACTATTCAAACAGGAAATTTTTACTCCGAATTACGTAATACAAAGGATGTTCTTTTCGCCTGTTTATATGCACATAAACACAATGATGTTGCCCTTGTATGCGGTGATGCAGGTGCAGGAAAAACAACAGCGTTAAACTACTACGCTAAAAATAATGCAGGCGTTATTATGGTGACAGCAAATGCCTGTACTCCATCCGCAACAGCGATTTTGAAAATGATCTGTGCAGAACTGGGCAAACCCGCACCTAGAAGCCGGGACACTTTGATGAATCTGCTTGTAGAGCATCTCCGCGGCACAAACCGTCTTATTATCGTGGATGAAGCCGACCATCTTTCCTTTTCGGCCTTGCAGGCTGTGCGCAATTTAAATGATCTGGCCAGTGTTGGTATTGTATTTTCGGGAAACGATAAAATTTATCTACAAATGACATCTCCTCGCAAAGGATATGAATTCGATCAAATTAGAACACGCATCATCGTGCGCAAGAAGGTTCATAACGAATACACCGTGGAAGAGATTCAAGGTGTTTTTGGTCGCCTTGGTGAAGCAGAACAGGCTTTTCTGCTGAAACTCTCCAGTTCGGAAAGTCTGCGTACGGCGAAGAAAATTTTTCAATTAGCCCAAGCAGCGGCATCTACGACGCATACCCCTTTAAGTGCAGGGCTGCTACGCCGAATACAACGAGAATTTTTAGGTGTTGAGATTTAGGAGGGACATAATGATATACCACAATAAAGCCGACTTCATCGAGTTTTTCGATAATAATATCACAACTGATTTTCTTTTACGTAAGGTATACGAAGATAAAAACATAGTGTTGGAGAGTCTTCGCCGAATGGATGATATATATGTCCCTGCCCTGTATGGAGTACAGCGTTTTGGATATGGGACTGAGCGTGACGTCCTATTAAGCGTTATCGACTTTGGTATATATCAAGGTCTTACCTATATATCACATAAGGCATTGGAGGGAATGTTTAATGACTTTCACAACAGCTAAACAGTACGAAGTATTCCGTATGATTGCCGTGGATGCAGTACGCGGGAATGAAGTCATTGGAAAAGAATTGCACACACATAACATCGTATCCGATTTTGATTTTTACGTTGATCTGTATACGGCCTTAGCTGGGCAACAGGACGATTTTTCACAGACAAATACAAGAACGATTATAGATGCTGCACTCCGTATGGGCTTTTTAATGGGGCGTTGCTATGGCATAACAATCCCGGAAAACATTCAAAAGCCAGCCGCCCCGCGCCGATCGCGTCGGACCAAGCGTAAGAGTACCACAAAAGCAGAAGCCCCAAAGGAAGAAACTTCTCATGAAGAATAATGTATCATGCACTACTCAATATACAGTGCCCCTGCAACGTCTTCCCGAGCAAACTGAGAGCTTGCTGAAAGAAATACATGCTTTTGCCCTGCAAACCGTACCTATTCTTTTTGCATCCTGCAGCATTACACTATTCAGGTATGGAAGTTTGAAAAAAGACGGCTGCTATTCGCAGTAACAGCCGCCCTGAAACGACTTCTTTATTCACCATCCGAAGTCATCTTTATCTTAGCATAACCAAACAAAAACCGCAACGCATAAGAGCGGCTGGAAAGGCTCTATTTCGAGTTTTCATACTCAAGGGCGTTTAGCTATTACAAAAACGATGCAAGAGTTTTTAAACAGCATTCCGGCGAAATTAAACACACATCACTAAGTATAGGAGGTTTTATTCCATGAATGAGAAAAAAGCAGCCGTAAAAGGCTCCCATTTTGATGATGCAGAGAAGAATAATTTCACTTTAGAGCGAGTCGGCGGTATGGAGAATTTATTGGAAGTTCGTGACGTGATGGAGGCTTTAGAACCGACACTGCAGCACTGCCCATTCTGTGGCGCTCCGGCGGTGATCAATGGCATTTTTGCATATTCCTTGCCCGGTGCTGTGGTTCGCTGTTCACAGTGCAAATGCAGCACAGAGATGAAGCTTTCCGGACAGAAGTTCCCTTCGGGAAAGAATGTTACGTTGGTTGTTGCAGCTGCTCAGGCTGTACACGATTGGAATCACCGAACTTCCGGAGATATGACATAGATGACTTTAGCTTCATCCCTATGCACTGTACATCATGTTAGTTGTGAGGAGCTAATCTATTTTCATCCATTATTATATGTTACACGGCGGGAGGATTTCAAATCTTCCCGCTGTAATCGTATTAAAATAAAATCTATTCCTAAAGCATTTTATTTTTCCCTTTTAATAAAAGACTTTAACATAAAATTTAAGGCGGTGAGAAAATGGACATGCTCAAGCAAGTGCGCTATGAAGACATGACCGAAGAACAACAGATGTTGATTGACATTATGGGAATGGATGCCTTCATGGAATTGGTTCAAACTTGCGGCGGTGCGTATGTCTATATTCCCAAGGAGGATAATCTGATTCGCCCCATCCGTAACAGAACTATCCGAAAGGAGTTTAATGGTCGCAATTTCAAGGAGTTGGCTGTCAAGTACGGACTAACCTCAATGCAGATCAGAAACATCGTCAAAGAAAAAGGGTAAGTACAAATTGGAAAATTACCCTAAAATACTTAGGGGGTGAAAAACAAAGCGCTCAGTTCGTAAGTACCCAATATCAGAGCGGGAGCGAGAGAAAGATTAAGTTGTTAAGTTATAGAGTTACATAAAAAGGAGAGTGTACACCTTGAATTCTAATCAAGCCGTAATTAAAAAGCATCTTGAGGACATTCACGCTGATATTACAAAATATCTTCCACATATTATCACTTACCAATCCGAGGTAAAGTACGCAGACACTACCTATACACAAGAATATGCCCAACAATCAAAAAAGAAATCTTTGGAAAAGTTAGCAGCAGCCGCCCAGCACGCGCGCGACAGTATTTTGCAGCATATTGAAAGCATCTGTGCCGCTGCTACAGAGTTGGAGCATCAACCGTTTGTAGAGGAGCTTACATCTACACTGCTGCTTATCGGTACGGCGAAGGAAAAGCTCCCATTGGAAATCAGAAAGAGCCTTATCGAGCCATTTATCGGGAATAAGTTGGCGCTTGTTGCCCTGCAAGCCTCATTTGAGGCAAACGGTGTAGAGCTACCACGCATCAATGACAGCGAAAACATTCTGTCCCAATATATCTTTGATGCTGAACATACATGCAATAATTTATCCAATAACGCTTATAACGCTTTCATTAAACCGGAAAGCAGTGCATTGCTTGTGCTGAACCTTTGGAACCGTTTTGCACACTTTGCCAAGCTGGAAGGTGTGGAGCTGTCCTTGAACTTTGATGATGATCCCAACGCCATTAAGTTTCATAATGATGCAATGTGGACAGCAGCGGGGCTTGAGGTTAAATAAGGAGAAAATACCGTGGATAAAAAAGAATTCCTTCGTGCTACCGAATGTGCCGGCTTTTCTAATCTGAACGGGCAGATTATGCGCATGTGCAACATTTTGGATTCATCACAGAGAAATTTAAACGCTGTTTATTCACTGTGTAAAAACAATCCTAATTTTGCCTGCACAGAAGAACAGATCACAAAAAGCATTGAATACCTATGTGATAGCGGCTATCTGGTGATAGACCATCCAAATGGGCTGCAATGTCTCTATGACCTCAAAGCGGGAGGGTTTGGAATGGTTCGTCTCCATATTCCGTTCAAAGGTACGCAGTTGCTTATGGGGGTTCTGCAAGACCCCTGTGTGGAGAATTAACTATGTTTAAGCAATTTGATCGCCGCAGACGGAATGGGAAAATATCGAGGCTTCCCATAGCTTTGCGTGACAGTGTAGACAAAATGCTGATGGCAGGGGCGACTTATAGGGAAATCGTTCAATTCCTGCGTGAGAATGATGTTGAGCTTTCTCGGCAAGCTGTTTGCAACTACGCCCGGCAGTTTCTCTGCACGACCCAGCAGCTGCGCATGGCGCAGGAAAATTACAAGCTACTGCTGGATGAGATGGAACGCACACCGGAAATGGATACTTCTGAGGCAATCATCCGTGTAGTAAGTAACGCTATTCTAAACACACTTGCCAGTGCTACACCGGAGGAATGGAAAGATATTAAAATGGGGACACTCCTGCGTGAGGCAAACTCTCTTATCAAGGTTACCGCCCATAAGCAACGTACCGATGTGCTGAACCGAACGGCAGAACAAAAGGCGCTGGAGGCAATTCGAGCAGAGATATTCTCTGCTCTGCGCGACAAAGACCCGGAGCTTTTCGCGCGTCTTTCCAGTGCGCTTGACGATATTAAGCCGGATACATAAAACAAAAGCTCGAGCTATGGTCGCCATTCACAACCCGTGAGGAGGGAATAACAGTGTATGAATATAAAGGTTGAGGCGCTTTTTGATGATGCAGCTATTACGGACGCGCGGGCATTCAGCGACATGGATGTTACCAGCAGCGCAATGCGAGCAGCAATTCGAGAATGGTTCAATCTTTTCTTTATGCGCGTGCCGGAAAGAGAAGAAGACCCGGCACAGCGCATTCCCTGTGCTATTGTCAGCAGACTTGCAAAAGCTTGTTTTGCTGAATATGATTCTAGGTTTAACAGCGTTCCTGCACCGGGCAGTAAAGCGGATTGGATGAATGTTGTGCGCAATTCCATTGATGAGGTCAAGCTGGATGTGTTACAGTGGACTATGGTTGGCGGAGAATGTTTCTTAAAGCCTGCGCCGGACAGTACGGGCGGGCTTGTTTATCAAGTAGTGCGCCGTGACTGCTACAATGTTCTTGCTCGCGGGCCAGGTGGTATTACGGATGTGCTGTTGCGCGAACGGAACCGAATAGGGGGAAGAATTTTTACGCTGCTGGAGCGCCGCAGCGTAGACGGGCGCGGGTATCTCACAATTCAAAACAAGCTGTATTTGTCCAATACTCCCGCAGTGTTAGGATATGAAATCCCCTTGGACAGCTTGCCACAGTATGCTGCACTGGCTCCGAAGCATACATACAGCATGCCGTTCAATGGGCTGGGTATGACTTATGTGCGCATGCCCATAGCAAACACTGTGGACGGCAGTCCGGACGGCGTAAGCATATATGAAAGTGCCATACAGCTAATCCATAATATCTACAAAAATGAATACCTGTTGGGACGTGAGTTTGAACTGGGTCGTTCTAGAATCATCGTGGCAGCAGATATGCTAGTGAAGCCACGGTCGGACGGTGGTGTCATGCGAATCAAGGATGATATTTTTGTCGGGCTGGACGGTGGAGAGGGCATGGGATCTACCATCTTCTCCCCTGCTTTGCGTGATGAGAGTTTTGAACGAAGGAAACAAAATTATTTAAAGGCGTGTGAAAATGCGATTGGGCTTAAACGAGGTCTTTTGTCAGACGTGGAAGCCATGGAGCGCACAGCTAAGGAAATTACCAGCAGCGAAGGAGACTACAGCCTTTCCATCATCGACTTGCAGCGGATGTGGTACAATGTATTGTCTGAGACGCTGCGCATCTCAGATTTATGGGGTCAAACGCTGGGTCTTTGCGGTTCTCAAGCAGTAGACATTGAACATCTTTTAAGCGTTAACTGGGGCAACGGTATTCTTTACGATGATTCAAAATCTTGGCAGGAAACGCTTGAAATGGTGCAGAGTGGAATCCTAAAGCCGGAACTGGCACTCGCAAAGAAGTTTGACCTTCCGTGCAAAACGCCCGAAGACATTGAAAAAATTCGAGCAAAATACATGCCCTAGTCCTTTTTCGTTGAGCGGTCTCCCCTAAGCCAAAACCATATGACAATAATTGTTTATAGAGAGTAGTCACAAAAAGACACCAGCCAAAGAGCGGATTGTACTCAGGCTGGTGTCTTTTTCAAACTTTGTATTTTTGTTTCATCGCTTGTCTTTCGCTGTCAAACTGAAATCAGTTGTTGTCAGCGCTTGTCAAGGGTTGTCAGTTTGATGTTGAATGTCGCTGCTTTGATATTACGTGTCCCCTCACACAATCAGGCTATCTTTGGATTGACGGAAAATCTGATCCAGCACAGTTACAGGGACGAGTCCACAGTCGATCATTTCCCGGAACACATTTCCGGCGCCTACACTGGGCAGCTGGTCCGGGTCACCTACCAGAACAATGCGCGCACCATCTTTGATGCGGGAGAAAAATTTGCTTGCAAGCCACATGTCTACCATGGAAAACTCGTCCACGATAATCAGGTCAGCAGACAATGGTTCCGATTGTTTGGTGCGATGGTTGTCTTCTTCTTCGTTGCTGAGCCCCAGCCCACTATGAAGTGTCCGGGCCTTATCAAATCCCGTACTCTCTGCCATACGTCGGCTGGCTCGGCCAGTAGGTGCCATCAAGGTTATTTCATTTTGCGGATGCAACCGGCGATACACTTCCAAAATGGTTTTCAGCACGGTAGTCTTGCCGGTACCAGGTGATCCCGTGATAATCGAGAGATTATGGCGGTATGCGGCATAGACCGCGGCTTCCTGCTTGGGGGATAGGACAAGCCCCAATTCACGCTTGACCTGTTCCAATGCCTGGTCAATTCGCTCTGGGGCAGGCGGTTCTGCCAACCGTACTGCAATGTTTCGGGCTGCAGCATCTTCCTGAACGAACACCCGCGGAAGATAGATATTATCCTGCACCGATACGACTTCACCATTGAGGATCATGTTCTCCAAAACATTTTCTACTTCCTCTTCATGCAGGCGAAGAGATGCAACAGGTATCTTTGCATTCAGAAGCCGAAGAGACTCTTTTCGGAGTACTTCACGCGGCAGGAATAAATGCCCCTTACCTGATTTTCCATCTTCCAGACTGCAAAATAGTGCCGCCCTAACCCGATTAGGATCATGCAGATCACCGCCATTTTTCCGTACGATTGCATCCACACGGAGAAATCCAAAACCAGAAATCTGACAGAGCTCAAATTGGCTTTTCCTTAAAATCTCCACACTGTCAGGGCCAAAATGCTCATAGATTCGCAGGGCCGTTTTCGGTGTGATTTTGAACGGAGAAAGCATTACCATCAGATCTTGCAGTATCCTATTTTCTGCATAGGAACTTTTAATATCCTCCAGCTTGCTTTCTGTGATACCTTTGACTTCCAGCAGCCGCTCGGGATGCTGTTGCAAAATATCCAGCGCATTTTCCCCAAACTGAGCAACGATCTGGGAGGCAATCGCAGGCCCAATCCCCTTGATCAGACCAGAAGACAGATAGCCTTCCACACCTACTCTGGTTTTGGGCACAATCTCACGCCATTGTTCCACTTGAAGCTGCAGTCCGTACTTTCCCTGCTTCCATTCACCATCCAGTTCCAGTTCTACCGCATCCGTCCGGGGCAATTCATACCCTACGGCCGTAAAACGGATCAAATGGTCGCTGTAACGGCGGGAAGCACGGGCTTCTGTTGGCACAGACTGGTCTTTGGTTTTTACGCTGATGATACAGAACTTGTTTACCGGGTTGTGGTAAATCGTTCCGTCATAGGTGCCTATATGGATCACGTTTTTCCCTCCTTTATGTTGCGTCTGCCTCAGCTTTTACGCTGAAACGCCGGAACTCTGAAACTGTCACATACTGATTGTAGATTTCCGGATAATCGAGCTTTAACCGCATCAGGTTATCCTTATCAATGCCCGATTTTTTGACCGGGTTGTAAGTGACTGTGTAATTCATCCCGTTTTGTTGACACACAGCTTTACAGCTTTTTCCCATTTCGGCAATCAGGGCCGCTTTCAGCCGTCGCATATCTGCCTCAATTTCTTTGCTGCCGGCCTCCGCGCGTTTTTTCTCCTCCTGAAGTTGGAGATAGCGCATCAGTTTTGCTGTCAGACTGAAATCAAGTGTTACAACAGCAGCGTCCTTATCTGCAGGACCAGTGTGTCGGCGAACGCTTTCCACCACAAGATCTCCGTCTTCGGTATAGGGCGGAGGTGTTTTGGTGAGCACATGATTTTCCCAGAAATACTGTTCCAGATAAACCATTTCTTCTTCGTAAGCGATGTCACGCCGGATTTCACGGATGATCGTTTCATCTTCGTTATTGCCGTATAGGCAGCAGAAAAAGCAACGGTCTACATCCATAACGGCCATGTAATGCCTCCCCTGAGATTCGTAGTAGACCGGAACGGTTTCCTCACCATCCAGCCACCAATTATCCCGGGCGTTGTAGTTTGTTGTCTTGATTTCCAGAATGGCAGTAGTACCATCTGGGAGCTCAACAAAGTAGTCTACATCTGCCAGCATCCATGGATATTTCGAGTGCTGGAACATCTTTTTAATCTGGTAGATTTTATAACCTGTTTTGCGTTCAAAAATCTTTGCCACCAGGGGTTCCAGCAGATGTCCCATTTCCAGCGCGACCCAATTACCTTCCTCATCTTCAACTGCCGCAACATTCAGCTTGTCATAATACAAGTCCCGGGCTGTCCTCCATGGGGAAATCCCCAGAAGGGCTGCCACATCACTTCCGCCAATGCCGCGGCGACGATAAGAGAGCCATTCTTCCTCTGTAAGACCAGCTGTATCAACCAGCACCAGAGGTTCCAGCCGCTTTTCAGCAGCCGAATCAGTGACCAGCATGGATCAGCACCCCCTCCGTGTCTGACGGGGAACGACGTGCGGTTTCATTACCGGGCAGCGGCGCTGAATGGAGCTCTGCTTTCTAAGCAATTTCCAGCCCTCATTTGCTTTGCCTCTTTTGTTGGGGATCATGCAACTCTGCATCTTCGTGTTCATTTACATACCTGCCTTCCTAATATTTGATATATCCTCAAAGCCGCTTTCGGCATTTGGGCAAAAAAATAGGCGAGGTTGACCGCGGCCTAAAGCCTGCCGTTCATAGTGATCTATGAACCAAAGTCATCCTCGCTGCTGGGAATAAAACTCCCGAAAAAACAAAAAAAGCCAGTAATACACTGGCCCCAAGGGCGCAGTGATACTACTGGCACAAGTACAAACTTAACTGCGTGTGCAATGCGGGCATTTGGCCTGCGGTACAGAAATCAATCTGTATCCCATAAGGGAACGCACAAATATCAATTACATTTCCAGTTTAACACAACATATAGAATCAGTCAAGCAAAAACACATATATATTGTGTTCGAGGTGTGGGAGCTAAAAATAAAATTGCAGAACATGCAGAAAATTGGCAACTGCTTGTCTATTTATAAGGGTGTACAGGCCTGGTACAGAAATTGCTATCCAGCCTGCACACTCTTTTTGTACCTTGACAAGTTCATAATCTTTTCCGGAGGAGTTATACAGGGATTGTGGATAGTATGCGAGGACTTTATTGAGCGTGCCCACGATTGAAATACTGCATAGCAGGCCCTGACAATACGTGGCGGAAATCCCCGGCGCAGGAAATGACCTTTGGAAGAGACTACATACTTCCCGATAAATTTGAATGACTTCATTGTTTTTGTTGAAAACCTTCGTCTACAAACAATATAGGATATATGTAATTGCAAACAAAGGAGGGCAATTATGGAGAAGAGAAAACCCAATGACCTTTCACCGGAGCAGTGCTTAGCGGTAGATACAGAATCGCTTTGCAAACTGCTTGACTGCGGGCGACACACCGCCGTTCAGATTGGCGATCTGGCTCATGCCCGCATCACCATGAATTCTCGTGTTCTTTGGAGCGTTCAGCGCGTAAAGGAATATCTTTACGAGATTTCATGCTGACAGAACCTTGCCCACCAAGGGCACACCAGTACACAAACCATCGGGAGGTATCAATCTATGCCAAAAATTAGAAAAGACAACAAAGGACGCAACCTACGACCAGGAGAAACCCAGCGTTCAGACGGCAGCTATATGTATGTCTATAAGCTGGGGAACAAGAAAAAGTACATCTACGACTACGATCTTGCAAGTCTGCGGGCCAAAGAAAAACTGATTGACCATGACAAGGAAGATGGAATCCGTACTCAAGAAGCTATGAAGATCACTCTGAATGATATGTTCAGACTTCTTATGGATACGAAAATCCAGCTGAAAGCGTCTACACGGGCAAATTACGAATATCTCTGGAACCGCTATGTAAAGGACGAACCGTTTGCCTACACCCCTTTGCCCAATATCCGAAAAAGTGACATCCTAACTTTTTACACCAAGCTTTTGAGAAAGGGCTTTGCAATCAACTCGCTGGAGAGCATCAACAATCTAATTTTCCCCTCACTTGAACTGGCTGTTGATGACGATTACATCCGCAAAAATCCCAGCAAGGGTGTCTACCGTTCTCTCAAGGCAGAGGGTTCGGGGGCACCTCCAAAGAAAAGAATTGCGTTGACTATGGCACAGCAGAAGAATTTTCTTCGCTTCATTTCCAAGTCACCGATGTACAGTCATTGGCTGCCCATCATGGTCGTGCTGCTCGGTACGGGAATGCGTGTCGCAGAGTGCACCGGCTTAACCAAAAATGATGTGGATCTGGAAAACAATACAATCTCCGTCAACCATAACTTGATTTATCGAGTTATTGAAGGAAAAGCAGGGTTCCATATTACCACGCCTAAAACGGCCAGCGGCACCCGTATCATTCCTATCCTCTATCCGCAGGTTGCGGAACAGCTCCGCGCTTTGATCGAAGTTATGGATGCCCTATATCCTGAAGATCTTGTTATGAGTGGGTACCATGGATTTCTTTTTCGTAACCGTACTGGATACTTTCTCAGCGCCCATAATATCAATCGAGCCATTGAGCGCATCTCTCTTGCCTACAATGCCGAAGAAATGGATCAGGCCGAGCTGGAAGACCGTGCGCCGGATCTGCTGCCGCATTTTACCGTGCATAACCTCAGACATACTTTCTGCACCAGACTCTGTGAAAGCACAAATGATATCAAGTTCATTCAGCAAGTAATGGGCCATGCTGATTTCTCTACAACCATGGACATCTACACGCATATCACACAGGAAAGCATGAAGGAAAAAGCCGAAGACATTAAGGTCAATTTGGTGTTAATGTGAGAATTGCAAAAAAGGGCAAATCCGCATATAACTTGCGGATTTGCCCTTCATTTTGGCCCGTCTGGTGTCGTCTGACTTCAAGCAAAAGTTGTAAAAAAGTTGTAGTCGCACACCTCTTTCACTTCATCTTGTGTCGTACGTTTCCATCAAGCACTACATATTGTGTTTTACTTGTCCAGGGGTTTCATTGTGGGGAACAGCAAAACGTCACGAATCGTAGAAGCGCTCGTCAGCAGCATCACAAAACGGTCAATGCCGATACCGATACCGCCTGTGGGGGGCAAGCCATAGCTCAGTGCATTGAGGAAGTCCTCGTCCACACCGGAAGCTTCGTCATCGCCGTGCGCTTTCAAAAATTCCTGATACTCAAAGCGCTGGCGCTGGTCGATGGGGTCGTTCAGCTCGCTGAACGCATTGCAATATTCACGTCCGCCGATAAACAGCTCAAAACGCTCGGTATAAGCGGGATTGTTCTGGTCTTTTTTCGACAACGGGCTGATTTCAACCGGATGACCCGTCAAGAAGGTGGGCTGAACCAGCTTCTCCTCCACGAATTCCTCGAAGAACAGGTTGAGAATATCGCCCTTTTTGTGGTGCGGCTCAAAAGCCACATGGCGCTCTTTTGCAATCGCCTTTGCCGCCTCGTCGTCGGCAATCGCGTCAAAATCCACACCGGCATACTGACGCACCGCTTCGACCATGCTGATGCGGGTAAAGGGCTTTTCCAAATCGTAAGTTACGCCGTCCAGCTCGCAAACAGCCGTTCCGTTCACCTTGCGTGCCACAGTGCGCATCATGTCCTCGCACAAATCCATCATGCCGCGGTAATCGGTGTAGGCCTGATAAGCCTCCAGCATGGTAAATTCGGGATTGTGGCGCGTATCCATACCCTCGTTGCGGAACACACGGCCAATCTCATACACACGGTCTAAGCCGCCTACCACCAAGCGCTTGAGGTGCAGCTCCAGCGCAATGCGCATATACATGTCAATGTCCAGCGTATTGTGGTGGGTGATGAAGGGACGTGCCGCAGCACCGCCTGCCTGTGTATGCAAAACAGGGGTTTCTACCTCCATAAAGGCATGGTCATCGAGGTAGTTGCGGATTTCCTTAATAATTTTGCTGCGCTTGACAAAAACATCCTTAACTTCCGGGTTGACAATCAAGTCCACATAACGCTGACGGTAGCGCGTTTCGCGGTCAGTGAGGCCGTGGAACTTCTCGGGCAGCGGAAGCAGGCTTTTGCTGAGCAGCACAATTTCCGTCACATGGACGCTGATTTCGCCCATTTTGGTGCGGAACACAAAACCGCGCACACCGACAATATCGCCAATGTCAAACTTTTTAAACTCCTGATAGGAATCGGTGCCGATGTCGTCGCGGCGCACATACATTTGAATATTGCCGCTTTTGTCACGCAAATCGGCAAAGCTGGCCTTGCCCATCACGCGCTTGGACATCATGCGGCCCGCCATGCAAACGCGGCGCGGCTCCTCGCCTTCCGGCAAGTCGACAAAGTTTTCTTTGATTTCTGCCGCAAAATCGCTCTGCGGCCATACCGTATTGGCAAACGGGTCTTTTCCTGCGTCTTGAAGCGCCTTCAACTTTTCGCGGCGAATGGCGACCAGCTCGTTATAATCCTGTTCGTTGGCCGCTTCGTTTTGGATGGGCATATTATTTTCTGCCATGAACATTCTCTCCTATTATAAAATCCCGACGCATTTTACACCGCGTCTGACAAATGGTTTTCAAACAAACGGCCCGCACCGCTTGTTCAAACGTCCTTGGGGTATAGTATAACACAAAAACAGGTGCTTGCGCACCTGTTTTTTTCGCAAATTAGAAAAAAGAAAACATTTGCTTTAGCAGCGCCAATCAAATTGCGCCGCTGATGGCCATTACCTCATAAGTGACGGTATTGCCATTGGGCAAAGTAACCACTACTTTATCGCCCACACCATGACCAATCAATGCCGAACCAATGGGGCTTTCGTCGGAAATTTTGCCCTCCAGCGGGTCTGCCTCAGTGGAGCCGGTAATGTCGTACTCTTCCTCATCACCGTCTTCGTCTTTAATTTTCACATGGCTGCCCACGCTGATGCTGTCGTTGCTCAGCTCGCTTTCATCAATGACGCGCGCATGTTTCAAACGCTTTTCCAGCTCGGCAATGCGGCTTTCCACCAAGCCCTGCTCGTTCTTCGCCTCGTCATACTCGCTGTTTTCAGACAAATCGCCGTAGCCACGCGCCACTTTGATTTTTTCGGCAACTTCTTTGCGCTTGACGGTTTTCAGGTTTTCCAGCTCGTCCTCCAGCGCACGCAGACCGGCATATGTCATAACGACTTCTTTATTCACGTTCATCGTTCTCCTTTGGCACAGTTTGCACTCAATACTTTTCTTTCGTACGCGCTGTGAAACCGTGCTTCTAACAGCCGTACAATGCACACTATTATAACTATTTTATATGAGTGTGTCAAGCAAAACTATCTTTTTTGTATGAAGTGACATTTTTTTACATTATTTTTTTGCTTAGTCAACCATTTTCCCCTGATCTCCATTGGCGTCATTGGGCCACACGCAAGCACGGGCAGTCCCGAGAAGACTGCCCGTGCCGAGGGGGGGGAGAGGTATTGACGACTCTATACTTCGTCGTCGGACTTAATATCCATGAATTTCTTGGCGTCCTCAATCACTTTGCTTTCCAGCTGTGAAGGCAGCGCCTCATAACGGGTAAACTCAAATACAAAACTGCCCCTTCCCTGTGTACTTTGACGCAGATAGGTGGTGAAATCATGCATTTCACTAACGGGAACTTCCGCCTCGACGGTCTGCATTCCGTCCTCTGCCGGGTTCATGCCCAGCACACGCCCGCGCCGCTTGGTTACTTCGCCCATAATATCGCCTGTGACATCATTGGGCACTGTAGCCTTCAGCGTGCCGATCGGCTCCAGCAGCACGGGGCCGGCCTGCGGCAGTGCTGCCTTATAGGCGAGCTTCGCCGCCATTTTAAACGCCATCTCGGAAGAATCAACCGGGTGATAGCTGCCGTCCAACAAAGTGGCCTTCAAACCGACAACGGGATAGCCCGCCAGCACACCATGCTGAACCGCCTCTTGCAGACCCTTTTCGACAGCCGGGAAGAAGTTTTTGGGAACACTGCCGCCAAACACTTTCTCCTCAAAGACAAAGTCTCCGTCCTGCGTGGGCTCAAACTCGATCCACACATCGCCAAACTGGCCGTGGCCGCCCGTTTGTTTTTTATGACGGCCCTGTGCCTTAAACGTTTTGCGGATGGACTCGCGGTAGGCAATGCGCGGCTTTGCCAGCGCAATTTCCACACCGAATTTATTTTTCAGCTTGGAGCACACAACATCCAGGTGCTGCTCGCCCATACCGCTGAGAATCTGCTGCACGGTTTCGGTGTCCACACGGTAACCGATGGTGGGATCCTCCTCCATCAAACGCTGAAGTGCACCGGATACTTTGCTTTCGTCGCCTTTATTTTTCACTTTAATGGCCATGGAAAGGGTCGGTACCGGGAATGTGGGTGCTTCCAGTGTCACCACACGGCCGGGCGCACACAGCGTATCGCCGGTTTTTGCGCTGGGCAGCTTGGTTAAAACGCCAACATCGCCCGCTGAAATGCAATCGGTATCCACCAGCTTTTTGCCTTTTGCAAATGCCAGCTTACCCAGACGCTCAGGCTCACCCGTGCGCGGGTTGAAAGCCGGAGTATCGGGTGTCAGCTTACCGCTGATTACCTTCACATAGCTCATTTTGCCCACAAACGGATCGGCCACCGTTTTAAACACATAAGCACACAGCGGCTCGTCGGGCGTGCAGTTGATTTCAACGGGGTTTCCGTCGCGGTCTACGCCCACTTCACCTGCGGCGCGCGCAGCGCTGGGCAGCAGTTTGCGCATTGCCCAAAGCACTTGGTCGGCTGCCGCCATAGTGGTAGAAGCACCGCACACCACAGGAGTGATAGCGCCTGTGCGGGTGCCCATGCGCACACCCTCGATCATTTCTTCTTCGGTAAACGGCTCGCCCTCAAAAAATTTCTCCATCAGGGCCTCGTCTGTTTCGGCAACAGCTTCGCGCATAGCGGCCATCAAGCCTTCGGTGCGGTGGCCATAGCTGGGTACCGGCACTTCACGCGCTGTACCGTCACCGGCATAGCTGTATGCCTTTTTGGTAATCAAGTTTAAGTAAACACGGCCGCCCGCCTGCTCGATGGGAACCACCACAGGACATACCGAAGGGCCGATTTCGCTTTTCAGCTCTTCAAACACTTTATAAAAATCGGCATTTTCTGCGTCTACTTTGCTGACGTAGAACATGCGCGCTTTTTCATTTTTTACCGCCATACGATAAGCCTTCTGCGCCCCCACGCTCAGGCCGCTTCGTGCGGAAACAGCAATCAAAACGCTCTCCGCTGCACGGATTCCCTCGTACAAACCCGCCTCGAAATCGAACAAACCCGGTGTGTCAATCAAATTGATTTTCACGCCGTCAAATTCCACAGGCGCCACCGCCAAAGACAGCGATGCGTGGCGCTTGGCCTCGTCAGGGTCATAGTCACACACCGTGTTGCCGTCTTCGACACGTCCCAGACGGTCGGTTCCTTTTGTCAAGTACAACAGTGCTTCGGCCAACGTGGTTTTTCCGGCGCCTGCATGGCCGGCCAGCAACACGGTACGAATTCGATCATTTGCATAGTTCATAACGCTCTACCCTCTTTCTGATAGTTGGAGCCGCCCGTTTTCACTGCACCGTTTACACAGCGCCGTCAAAAACGAGGCTAAAGCCCCACCGCGGAAAGGCTTTTCCGCGTCCGGTGCGCTCTCGCCCACCGGCACAGTGCATACAGCCCGGCTTTCGCCCCGCTGCATCAGCCTTTTTTCTAGGCTGTATTGCGCTTCTCGGCAACGCAACAGCAACTTATACAAAAATATTATCACACTTTTTTATTTTTTTAAAGATAATGCATCAAAAAAGACTGTAAAATGTTATGCAAAAAGATTGTTCACAATGACGAAAAAATTTTTTCATAAGCATTAAGAAAGGCCGCTCCGGCTCAAAAACGGCAAAAAAAGCGCCCTGCCGAAGCAAAGCGCCGAAAAAAGATGCTATTTAATTTTACGCATACCCATAAGGGACAATTGCCACCATCTCCACCGCATGGTCGCGCATCCACATCTGTGTGCTGCACTGTACCTCATAGCCGCAGCCCGGGTCTGCCATGCAGTCATGCGGGCTGCGCTGCGGCAAACCACACTGTGCCAGCATACTCATAATCACGCCGCCATGGGTCACACACGCTGCTTTTTCCACACCGGCTTTCATCATGTATTCCAGCATTCCCATCAGCACGTTGCGGCAGCGGTTGTGGAAATCCTCGGCACGCTCGCCCCCGTTGGGAGTAAAATGCTGGCTGGGGTCCATCCAGCGCTGAAACGCCTCATCCTTCAGCAAGTCTGTCATTTTTTGGCCCTCAAACTCACCAAAATCCGTTTCGCGCAAATCTTCCAGAATAATTTTATCCTTTGCCGCCGGAAACAGAATTTCGGCCGTTTCAATGGCTCGCTGCATCGGGCTGGAAAATACCGTATTCACATGCGGGTAGCGAAACTGCGCTTTCAGCACCTCTAAGCGATTGATTCCCTCTTCGCACAAAGGCTGGTCGGTTCCGCTGCCCATATAAATGCCGTCAAGGTTGCCTTGTGTGATGCCATGACGCACCAAATACAGACGATAATTTTTCATACAACTCTCCCTTTTCACAAACTGGCCGGCAGAGCATCCCCTGCCGCCCGACTGAACACATTGTGCCTGTATGCGCCCAAAAAAGCGCAAAACCAGCCCCAATGCGGTTGTTCACAAAAAATTTTTTATTCATATCATACTATATTTTGAGGAAGAATGCCAGTGTTTCCCACACGATATAGCTATTTTTTAAAGGCCACAAAGAATTTTGCTTTTTTTCGCCATTTTGGATATTTACAAAAGGTTTTCTTTCAGTTATAATTTACGATACGTAATTATAAAGGGGTATTGTGTGCTATGGCTTCCGATTTCAACCGGATTATCACTTTACTGCGGAAAGAAAAGGGTATCACCCAAAAAGAGGCCGCGGCTGCGCTTGGCATTTCGCAAGCGCTTTTGTCGCACTATGAAAAGGGCATTCGTGAATGCGGCCTTGACTTTGTTGTGCGCGTTGCCAACTATTACAACGTATCGTGCGACTATCTTTTGGGCCGCAGCGCCGACCGAAGCGGTCTGACGCTTTCCGTAGAAGAACTGCCGGAGCCGGAATCCGCAAAGGACGGCGTGTTCCACGGCAGTGTGCTTCCTGTTTTAAACAAGAAGCTGATTTCCAATAGCTTAAATATCTTATACGATAAATTGAACGCATGCCCCAACAAAGCGCTCGTGACAGAGGTTAGTGCTTACCTCATGCTGGCAGTGTACAAAATGTTCCGCTTGATGCACTCTTCTGCGCCTAAAAACGCGGCCAGCATGTTCCGCATTCCCACCTCGGTCTACCAAGGCTATTCCGACGCGGCCATGAGTGTTGCACACGCCAATGTGCAGGCGGCGCTTTCCGGGGAGGAAACACCGGCCGGTGCACCGGTGAAAGACGCTTCCGCATTTGCCATGACAACGGAAAGCCTCTCGCGGGAATATCCTCAATTTGCCACCAGCCTGTTTCACCTTATCCGAACCAGTGAAGCGCGTATTGAAGCACCGCAAAGCAAAGAGGATTAAGGCTGTGCAACCCCGGCTCATTCGCGGGCTTGCTGTTATATGATTCCGCTTTTTCGCAAGCAAAACCGCTTGTTCTGATAAAACATATTTGGAGCTTGTGCATTCTCATGCACAAGCCCCAAGACTGTCGAAAAACTGCCGCCTGATTCAAAAAGAAGACGAGTTGCAAGGGGAAAAAGGCTTGGAAAAGGGGGCTAGCCCTCTTTTCCATTTGAAATAGGCACACAGTTTGTGAAAAAGCAAAGCTTTTTTCGACAAACTGATGCGGGCGCTGCAAAATCAAGCATTTTGCAGCACCCGCTTGTGCTTTTAATTCAGCGCGGTATCTGCGGAAAACAGGTGGTTAATCAGGCGCGACAGCCCTTGATGGCAGGGCTGGGAGAGCGTTGGGTCATTGGCACAGATTTCGAGCGCGTCCTGCTGGGCGGTGTATAAAATACGGCTGTCGGCCATCAAATCCGCAATGCGAAGGCTGGGCAAACCGTGCTGACGGCTGCCGAAAAAGTCACCCGGGCCGCGCGTTTCTAAATCAAATTTGGCAATTTCAAAGCCGTCTGTGGTATGACACAAGAAAGAAAGCCGCTTTTTCACCGATTCGCTGATATGGTCGCTGACAAGGATGCAGTAAGCCTCCCCGCCGCCGCGTCCCACACGGCCGCGCAGCTGGTGCAGCGCGGAAAGCCCGTAGCGTTCCGCGTTCTCAATGACAATGCAGTTGGCGTTCGGTACGTCGACCCCCACTTCAATGACCGTTGTTGAAACCAGCACATCTAGTTCGCCCTTTTGAAACTGCTCCATCACGGCGGCTTTTTCCGCCGCCTTCAGCCGCCCGTGCATGAGGCCGACCCGCCGCCCCGGCAGCAGAGGCCGCGCAATTTCTTCGCAATACGTTTGGGCGGCCAGCAGTTCACTTTCACTTTCCTCAATCAGCGGGCAGACAATATACGCTTGCCGTCCGGCGTCCAATTGGCGCGATAAAAAGCCGAACAAATCAGCGCGTTTTTTTCCGGTAACGGCATATGTCTTAATCGGAATGCGTCCGGGAGGAAGCTCATCCAAAATGGAAATATCCAAATCTCCGAACATCAAAAGCCCTAAGGTGCGCGGAATGGGGGTGGCGCTCATCACCAGCGTGTGCGGATGGCGTGCCTTTCCGGCCAAAAGCGTGCGCTGACGCACCCCAAAGCGGTGCTGCTCGTCTGTAATGACAAGCCCCAGATTGGCAAATTGCACCTTTTCCGACAGCACAGCGTGTGTGCCGACAACAAGGTGGGCGTTTTGCTCTGAAATGGCATGCAAAGCCAGCTTTTTTGCGCTTTGCCTCATGCTGCCTGTGAGCAGCACAACGGAAATCCCAAACGGGGACAGCATCCGCTCTAAAGACCCGGCGTGCTGCACGGCAAGGATTTCTGTGGGAGCCATCAGCGCCGCTTGATAGCCGTTTTTTACTGCACAGTAAATGGCGGCAGCGGCGACCAGCGTCTTTCCGCTGCCAACGTCACCTTGCAGCAAGCGGTTCATTGGCTGCGGCTTTTGCAAGTCCTCCATAATTTCCGCCGCCGCGCGCTGCTGTGCGCCGGTGGGCGAAAAGGGAAGCGAAGCCCAAAGCGGCGTCAGCGCCACAGGCTTCATGCGGGAGCCGGTAAGCGCTTTGCCTTTTTTGCGCATCATTAAAAGCCCCAGCTGCAATGTGAGCAATTCTTCATAAATCAGTCGCCGCCGCGCGGCATGAATATCGGCCCGATTCTTGGGAAAATGAATTTTTACAACGGCCTCCTGCTTGGTGCAAAGGCGGTATTTTGTCAAAAGAGATTCCGGGAGCGGCTCGTCCATTTCCAGATGTTCCAGAGCATTCTGCACACATTTTGACAAAAACGCGCTGTTTACACCTTCGGTTTGCGGATAAATCGGCACAAAAGGCGTTTGCTGTGCTTGGTGCTCAGTGAGTATGACAGGGTTAACCATTTCACGGTGTAGAAAACTGCCGCCCACTTTCCCAAAAAATAAATAAGTTTCCCCAGAGTTTAATTTTGAAGAAATATACGGATTGTTGAAATAAGAAAGCGCCAGTGTTCCGGTATCATCGCCCGCTGTAATGCGTGTCAGCTTTTTCCCGCTGCGAACTCGTGTAGGCGCACCTACTTCATAAACCGTTGCGCGCACCACACATTTGACCTCATACGGCGCTTGCGATACGGAATAAGGCGCTGAGTAATCCACATAATCACGCGGGTAAAAGCACAGCAAATCCTCGGCGGTGTGGATATTCAGCTTGGCCAGCATTTGCGCGCGTTTTTCGCCGATTCCTTTTAAATAGCGAATATCCATGGGCTCCTCCTTCTTGTGCATAAGCGTATGGGGTTAAAACATCGGCAGCGGCGAGACAACCAAAAATGTGATTATGGCAAGAATCAGCAGGTGCACGGGATAAAACGCATAAAACCAATATTTGCCCCATTGACCCAGCTTGCCGCGGGTACCGTCATATAACGCCAAGGGAATGGCGCTCAAACCTGTGAGTATGGCAATAAAACCTTCCAAAGGGAAAAACAGCAGCGCGCTGCAAAGCCCTACCACAGCACGCCAGCGCACCGGAATGTAGTAAAACAGCAGAATCAAGCACACGCCATATCCGCTGTAGTCGGTTTTCAGCCAGTTTCCCAGGGTAATAAAGACGATGGCCGTACAAACGGCAAGCAGAATGCCCACCGGCTTCCAGGGAATGGCACGGCGGACGCTTTCCATGCACCAAATGGCCAGTAAGCCCAGCAGCAGCGTAAAGAAAACGCTTTGATAGTCTGAGTTGAAAAGGCTTTGATAACGCATGGAAGCGTTCATAGCAAGATTGAAGGGAATTTCTGAAAGGAGTGCAAATAAAAATAAACGAAATGTATATTTTTGTATACTATGAGTATATCTTGCGCCTTCTGCCAAAAGAAAACAAAAAATGGGAAAGGCAATGCGCCCAATGCATCGGCATACCATCATAGCGGTATAAAGGGATTGTGCAGTTGCTATGTCGGGAGCCTGAGAAATGAGAGGCGTTAGAAAAACAGCGCCAGTGTGGTCGATCAGCATAATGACCGCTGCAAGCAGCTTCAGTCCGCTTCCCGACAGGCGCAGCCGCGAAGAAAGTGCCGTTGTCTGCATCATAAAAAACTCCTTACAAAACAGCGCCCGACGTTTCGCCGGGCGCTGTAATTCAATCAATTATTCCACACTGAGCATGTAGTAATAAACGGGCTGACCACCGGTAATATGGGTTACTTCAATGCCGGCGGGGCACTTGGCCTGAACCATGTTGGCGGTGCGCTGTGCGTCCTCCTCGGAAACATCACACCCGGAAATCACCGTGATAAAGCTGGTGTCTTTTTTGCACATGCTGCGAGCCAAGCGGTAGGTCGTCTTGGTAACATCTGTGCCGGTAGCAACCAGCTTGCCGTTTTCAAGAGCCAAGATTTCACCTTTCTTGATTTTCTTGCCGTCAAAGTCGCTGTCGCGTGCGGCGAAGGTAATCAAGCCGGTGGAAACATGGTCGGCCGCCTGCATCATAGCAACGGCATTTTCATCAGCGCTTGCCTCGCCGTCAAAACTCAGCATAGCGGTAATGCCCTGCGGAATGGTGCGCGTCGGCAGCACAACAATGGTGCGGTCGGCAATTTTCTTTGCCTGTTCAGCCGCCATGATAATGTTTTTGTTATTGGGCAGCACAAATACTGTCTTAGCGGGCACGCTCTGGACAGCCGCCACAATATCAGCCGTAGACGGGTTCATGGTTTGTCCGCCGGATACAACGGCATCTACGCCCAAATCCTCAAACACAGCGCGCAGACCGTCGCCGGCAGCAACGGAAACAAAGCCATAAGTGCGCTCGGGGTCGACGGCAGCATAGGTGAATTCACCCACACCGGCATTTTCAGCGGCTGCTTGCTTTTTCAAACCTTCGCCCTGCTTTTGGCGTGCCAAGAACTGCTCATGCATATTTTCAATTTTGAAATTGGTCAAATAGCCGTATTGCAGCGCGTGAGAAACCACCTTGCCGGGGTCCTGCGTGTGGACGTGACAGTTGATGACGTCATCGTCCTCAATGACAACAACGGAATCACCATTGGACTCCAAAAATGCACGCAGCTTTTCGCTGGAAGCATTCTCGTTTTTATTGACAAGGAACTGAGTGCAGTATCCGTTGACGATGTCCTCTACCGTCATCAAATCATCGGTGTAAACGCCTTTGCCCGCAGCGCCGCTGTCCAGCTTCGCACTTTTGGGGGCGGACTCGGACGGCTGAATAATGACGCCGTCGCGCAGAACGCTCAGCATACCGTTAAAAATAATCACAAGGCCCTGACCGCCTGCGTCCACTACGCCGGCTTTTTTCAAAACGGGCAGCTGTTCCGGCGTATGATCCAGCGCTTTCTGGGCTGCATCACACACCACCTGCCACAAAGCGGTGACATCGGAGCACTGTGCGGCCGCGGCCTCCTCGGCGGAAACGCGCGCCACAGTCAGCATTGTGCCCTCTGTGGGCTTCATGACTGCTTTATAGGCAGCGTCCACACCCTTTTGCAGCGCGCAGACGATATCAGCCGCATCAGCAGTGCGCTTGCCTTGCAGCGCTTTGTAAAAGCCGCGGAACAAAAGGCTGGAAATTACGCCCGAATTTCCGCGTGCGCCGCGCAGCATGGCGGAAGCGGCCGCCTTGGCGGCATCCTCCACGGTGCAGTCGTCGCCCAGCGCTTCCAGCTCGGCCACAGCAGCGCCGATTGTCATGCTCATGTTTGTGCCTGTGTCACCGTCGGGAACGGGGAACACGTTTAACTCGTCAACACGCGCACGCTGATTTTCCAAGCTGTGCGCACCGGATAAAATAGCATCTCGCAGCAATTTGCCTGTCATCATATCGTATAATTCTCCTTTACGTCATTCCCACGGCCTTGGTTTATCCAACAATATCGTCCACGCATACGTCAATGCGGCGCACTTGCAGGCCGGTGGCATCCTCTACGGCATAGCGCACCTTGTGGGTAATACTGCGCACAATTGCCGCAATGTTTACGCCATAGGTAACTTTAATGTGCAGCTCGATAATCAGCTGGCCGTTGTCATCGGTAACGCGAACACCCTTTTCGGGAAAATCAGCGCCCAGCACGAGTGCTTTTGCACTATCGCTGCGGCTCTTGGTGGCCATACCGGACACGCCATAGCAGTTTTGCACCGCCGCGCTCACCAGCTCGGCAAAAAAGTCGTTTGTCATGCATACCTTGCCCAGAGGGTTGTAGAACTTAATCAAAACAGCTCCACTCCTTTTCCAATCGGCGTAAAACGCCGCATGAATTGATAGAAATATAGCTACATTATACACCAAAGCAGTGAAAATGTACAGCGTTTCGCAAATTTCGCGCCGAACATGTGTTTTCTGCCCGTATCGCGCAAAGCGTCAATTTTTTCTTGCAATCAAAATCTTTTATGGTATAATAGTAAGGCAATCAATCTGCGTCCGTAGCTCAGCTGGATAGAGCACTGGCCTCCGACGCCAGGTGCCGGGGGTTCGAATCCCTTCGGGCGCGCCAAAAGCCCCAAACGCGAAAGCGTTTGGGGCTTTTTTCGTGTTCTTCGTCATTTTAGGAATTGCGGTTTAATTCCGAGAAAAAACGCACAAGCACCAGAAGGTAGACAAGGAATGTGCCGCCGCCCAAACATGCAAGCGTCAGCGCGATGCCGAAACGTTCGGCCAGCCAACCGGAAACAGGCGATAACACAATCATGCACACGCTGTAAACCATGCTGTCGACGCTGGTAACGGTGGCGCGCATTTCGCTGGGGTACAGCGGTTGAAGCAATGTGTCGGCGCGCGAAAGAAACACCGTACAAAAAAAGCCGGAAAGAAAGGCGCAGGGAATGGAAAAAAACAGCGATGGAACACCGGCAAAGGCGCAAAGCAGTGCGCCCGGAAAAACGGTGACGGCACAAAGCGTGCCGAACCGGCTGGGCATATAGGGCATACACAGTGCCCCCAGCACATCCGCCAATAAAAACAGGCAAAGCACCGGCCCCAGCAAAGTGGAGGGAAGGCCGATATCTAACAGCATTTGCTGCCAATACATTTGCAGCAGATAGGAGACAGCGCCAAACATGCCGCAAAGCACCATGCGGCCCAAAAGTGCCCGACGAGGGGCAAGAAAAACAGCTGTTTGCTTACAGTGCAGCGCAAAGCGTTTTCCAAAATGGGTATGAGAAATTTCCGCTTTTTGGCGCTGTGAATTGGCAAATGGCTCGGTTAGACGCAGGGTGATGCAAAAGGTAACAAGGCTCAGCAGACCGGCGATGAAATAGGCCCCGAAAAAGCCGATTTTCAGCACCCAGTAGCTTGCTAAGCCCGATACCGCCTGCATTGCAGAATAAGCGGCCAAAAGCCGGCTGCTGTGTTTGTCGTATTCTGATTCACGGTCGAGAGCCTTTAGGCTGTCATACAAAAGTGCTTCCAAAGTGCCCGAAGCAAGGTTGAACGAAAGCGCCTCCAAAGCAAAGGACAAGCAAACGCCAAGCAAATGGGTGCTGAAAGCCATAGTAAATGCACTGGCTGAGGCCAAGAGGCAGGAGACGAGCAAGGTTTTTTTGCGGCCTAAAAGGTCGGCCAGCATTCCACTGGGAACTTCGCACAAAAAGCTGACAACATGAAAAACGCCTTCGGCAATTCCGACGTCAATGAGAGAAAAGCCGCGCGAAAGCAAAAGAACCACCCAAATGGTACCGGTGATGCGAAAGCCGCGCAGTGCCTGAAAAATGGTAAGAAAAAACGGGTTCGTACTGATTTTCATTTTAAAAACTCCTTTATTATATCTGAAAGAGAAAAAATGAAAGCGAACCCTTTTGTTTGACAAGCGGTGAAAATGTTTAGGAAAAGAAAAAAGCCGCGGCAGAACTGCCGCGGCGAAAGCCAAATTCAGCGGTTACTGCATGCAAAAGGGTACACTTCCAGAATTTTTTGCAAAATCAGCACCTTTTGAAAGCCGAACGACTGCAACTTTCCATGCCATCGAAATGCACCCTCCTTTCATACAATTTGCGGCTGTACCATTCCAGCACATAAATGTGTGTACTTAAAACAGACCGCATGATACCGCCTTTATTATAGGCTGTTTACATAAGTAAGTCAAGATTTTTGAGCTTATCCGATAGGGAAAAGAGGCTCTATACAGTAAAAAATGCCCACGAGAAAGCTTCTCGTGGGCAAAAGATGATAAAGCTACCGCAGACTCATTCCAATCACAGCGGATTATCGCGGGACAACAATAATGTCGCCGTCACGCAGCAAGATTTTGGACATCATCCATTCATGCTGCACTTGATACGAGGATACGCCAATTTGAATCGAGGCAGGCGGATAAATGGTTTCAAACGAAATTTCACAGGCCTTGGGGTCAAACAGTGCTTCAGACTTCTCAATAGAATTTTGAAGCTTGGAAATTTTCATTGACTGAATGCTGCGGTCAAGCTTCAACTGCTGAAGCAACCGCACATATTCCGGCTCCAAGTTGGAGCGGCGCTCCAAGAAAGCGATGTTTTTTCCGTGCTCCAGCACTTTGTTGCGCAGGGTCTCCACACGCTGACGGTTGTTTTGAATGTCCTGCATCATTTCAGGGTCCATACCCATGGAAATGGTAATGGAACGGTTGATGGTATTGCCAATGGTACGCGCTTCCAGCAAATGTCCTACATGAACTGTGCCGCCGATCAGCGCACCCTTTCCGCGTGTGATATGGATGGCATTGCGCGCGGAAATATCACAGTTTACCATGTATTCCGCAGAAATGCTTCCTTGAGAACGCAGTGTCGCATTTTCAGCAAATTTACAGTCGATGTCGCCGACTGCTTCCACCACTGCCGCGCCATCTCCTTTGATGCCCATTTTCAACCGAATGTCACCTTTGGAGGAAAGATAAGCGTTCTCAACAACGCCCTCTACCGTCAAGTTGCCTTTGGCATAAATGATAAAGCCGGCTTCCACGCTTCCGCGGATAGTGACATCGCCGGGCATGGCAATGTTGCCGATATTGTAGCCTACGTTATCATTGATAATCAAATGGGTTTCAACGGAGAATTTACCTGCGTGATAAACAAGACGTCCGTCGCACGAAGCAACCAGCTCAGTTCCCTGTTGGTTGACTTCCGTGTTGGCACCGCGCGGAATAACCGGCATTTTGCCTTCCTGCGGAGCAATGCTGCGCCCCGTAACCGTCATGCCGGCAATGCCCGGCACAGGCTGAGTCAGTTTGCAAATCGCCTGCCCGGAATGCACGGTAATCAGCCAGTGGCGTTCGCGATAGTTGATGGGGTCGCCATCCTGCGCTTTGGATTCCTTGTGGTGCGGCTTCGGCGTCTCACGCGCAAACAAATCTTCAATATCACCGTCAATGCCGGGTGTGGGCGGTGTGCCGATGGCGGCGGTAAACACCTTGAAGTTTTCCAGTGCGGCCGATTCACACGCGCCGGCAATCAGTCCGTCGGTAACCCCAAGCTTTTTCAGCTCGCGTGCGGCACGCAGCGGAGCCATCGGCATTCCATCGCCGACAGGCGGCAAAACCATAACATAGGCGGCCATAGCGTTGGGCGTAATATGTACAACACATTCCCCGTCCAGCGAAGGCGGCTCTTCATTGTGATCAGCCTCAGGGTCTTGCTGGTGCTGTTCCCACTCGGCATAGGCCTCGGCGACAATCAGCCAACGTTTGACTGCCCCCGCCTCCAGCGATACTAAAAACCGGTCAACATGCTCGGAAGGTATCGTTTCAGAATCCAAAAAAACCGATTTTTCGTCTGCGCCAAACACAGCTTCGGGATTCCAAAGCATCACAGCCCTTTTCAAATTTCCTTGCAGCACAGCAATTCCCCCTTGAGTACGTTAAAAATTACACAATACCGGTATTTTTAAGGTGCTCTGCTACACGTTTGTCCTGCATACGGATATGATTGGTAAACCACACGCCGATATTTTGATTGATTTGGGCAAGAAGCGCAACAGAAGCTCCCTCTTTTTCAATTTTTGTGGCAATATCCTGAACGGTTTTGCGGAATTCTGCATGATAGCGCAGATGATTGTTCAGGTCGGGATACTGCGAGCGGCGCTGCAGTTCTTCCTCATGTGAAAAATGCTTAATTGTGTAATCGTTTAAAAAACGAATGGTATTGATCATTTCAGTACGACCTTTGCCGGAAGAACAAGCGTCCATCAGGTTGCCGATCATGCGGATGAGCTCTTTGTGCTCGCTATCAATCGTCGTATTGCCGGTGGCAAGGTCAGGTGTCCATGTAATTGTCATAGTCATCTCTCCAGTGCAAAATAAGCTAATAAAGAATCTATTATCTCTATCTTTCCTTAAATTATACTTTGCACTGAGCAGGAAAACTGTAATAAAATCACAAAAAAACGTTTTTTGTGGACAAAAAATTGAAACAACGAGGTAAGTTATCACCATTTTAACACAAACCTGCAAAAATAGCTATTCAAATTTTTTCAAAACCATAAAATGAAAAAACATTGTACAAAATATGAAAAAACACTTTCGTTTTCTTCTAAAAAGTTGATAACTTATATAAGGGGATTTCAAAAGTGCAGGGTTTTTTTCTTCTGCGCACTCTACGGAGGTGTTTTTTGTGAAAAGTGTAAGATCTAAAATTCTGGCATTCAGTTCGGCGCTTGTGGCGGCTTCTATGATTGTATTAGGTGTTTTCGCTTGTGTAATGATTTTGAACAGTTCGCAGCAGGTGCTCAATGATAATATGCGTGAAACGGCTAAGGTAATGGCAAGCTTGGTACATACAGAGCTGCAGGCAAACGTCAACTTGGTTTCGGCTTTAGGCTCCAATGAGCATCTGACTTCCGATGAGCTGACAGACGCGCAAAAAGTAGACATGGTCAATGAGTGGGCCGAGTATCATGACATGCTGCGCGGCAATATCATGGGGCCTGACGGCATTGGATTGGGAGATAAAATTGACTATTCCGACCGTGCATACTTTAAAGCGGCCATGCAGGGACAGAGCTACATTTCTGAACCTATCACCAGCCGTATTGACGGTTCTATCGTTTACGTTATCGCTGTGCCTCTTTGGGAGGATGGCAACGTAGGCGGCAAGGTAGCGGGCGTTGTGACACTCGACCCGGACAGCAGCTTCTTAGTGGATATCATGAAGTCGCTGCAAATCAGTAAAAACAGCGGCGCGTACATGATTGATCAAAATGGCGTGACGATTGCTGATACCGTGGTTGATACCATTAACCAGCAGAATATTGAAGAAGAAGCAAAAACAGACAGCAGTCTTTCTGCACTTGCACAAATACACACAAAAATGCGCGCAGGGGAATCCGGCACGGCAAACTATACCATTAACGGCGTACAGAAAATAGCTGCTTACGCCCCAATTGAAGGTACAAATGGCTGGAGTGTAAGCGTTACCGCCCCCACCAGCGATTTTATGGGCAGTGTGTATGTCGCCGTTGGCGTCACCATTCTTTTGGTGGTAGTAGCGCTGATTATTTCGGCATTGATTGCAGCGGCGCTTGCGGCTCGTATCGGAACGCCGATTCGTATTTGCAGCGATCGTTTGGAAAAATTTGCAGAAGGCGATTTTACTTCCCCGATTCCAGACATCAACACACAGGATGAAACCGGCCGTTTGGCGCAGGCAACAAAGCGTATGGTGCAAGCGCTTAGTGATGCCATCAGTGATACACAGACTCATTTGATCTATATGGCGGAAGGCGACTTTTCTCATCCGTTTGATAACAAAGAACTGTACATTGGAGACTTGTCTCCGGTGGCGGAAAGCCTTGAAAAAATTCAAAATCGCTTGAGCAATACCTTAGCACAGATTGACATGGCTGCATCGCAGGTTTCCACCGGTTCCGAGCAGGTTTCTTCCGGTTCACAGGCGTTGGCACAGGGTGCAACCGAGCAGGCTTCTTCCGTAGAGGAGTTGGCGTCTACCATTAACAGCATTTCCGAGAGCATCAACCGTACTGCAGAAAATGCCCGTCAGGCAAACGAGCACAATAAGGATGCGGGCGCACTGGTGAACGAAAGCAACCAGAAGATGGGCGAAATGCTGGAAGCTATGGACGAAATTCATCAAAGCTCGAATGAAATCAGCAAGATTATCAAGAGCATTGAAGATATCGCGTTCCAGACGAATATTCTGGCCTTGAACGCAGC
>JFBN01307108.1_pt1 | contig 68564 bp, 68 predicted proteins | sample 768741 | NCBI WGS metagenome assembly JFBN01 (sample SAMN01983846, study PRJNA193217) | chicken gut metagenome | biome: terrestrial biome; isolation source: ceca of Broiler chicken | host: Gallus gallus | place: United Kingdom: England | collected 2010-09-07
AATATTTATCTTTATTTAAGCTCTAAATAATTATTATTTTATTTTAATTTATCTTTAATAGGAGTTTATAAATGAAAGTAAAAGCATTGCTAATCGCATCCTTAGTTGCTTTTTCAAGCTTAAATGCTGCAAGTCTTATAGATGAAGCTAAAAATTCAGGTCTTGTTGCCTTGCCAAAAGATCAAAAAGGTGTTGATGAAATTTTAAAACAAAATGGAGTAAAGGCTAGTGAATTTACTCTTGAAAAAGCAGAGCTTGGCAAAAAGCTTTATTTTGAACCACGCCTTTCAAAAAGTGGTATCATTTCTTGTAATACCTGTCACAATGTAGGACTTGGTGGAACAGATGGGGTTAGTACTGCAATAGGTCATAAATGGACAGCAAATCCCCATCATTTAAATTCACCAACAGTTTATAATGCGGTTTTAAATAATACTCAATTTTGGGATGGTCGTGCAGGAACATTAGCCGATCAAGCTAAAGGTCCAATCCAAGCTGATCCTGAAATGGCAACTCCTGCTAAACTCGCAGTAGAAAAAATTTCATCATTGCCTGAATATGTGAGTGAGTTTAAAAAAATCTATGGTAAAAGTGGTGTAAATTTTGACAATATTGCTGATGCAATTGCAAATTTTGAAAGAACCTTGATCACTCCATCTCGTTTTGATAAATTTTTAGAAGGCGATGAAAAAGCTTTAACAAAAGAAGAGCAAAAAGGCTTAAAGCTTTTTATAGACAAGGGTTGTGTAGCTTGTCATAATGGTGTGAATTTAGGTGGCAATATGCAAGCGTTTGAAGTTGCTGGTAAATATAAATTTGCAAATTTAGGTGATTTTAAAGGTGATGCAAATGGCATGGTAAAAACTCCAACTTTAAGAAATGTTGCTGAAACTGCTCCATATTTTCATAATGGCGCTATTTGGAATCTAAAAGATGCTATTAAGGAAATGGGTAGTGTGCAACTTGGCATTAAAATTTCTGATAAAGAAGCAAAAAGTATTGAAACTTTCTTAAAATCCTTAACAGGAACAAAACCAGCAATTGTTTATCCACAACTTCCTATTTCTACTGAAAAAACTCCTAAACCTGAACTATAAGGTTCCAAACAAGCTCTATTTTTAGAGCTTGTTTAAATTTCTTTATCTTAGCTTTGTTATAATTGTCTTTAAATTTTGCTAGAAAGGTTTGCAATGAGACTTTTTGGAACTGATGGAGTTCGTGGAAAAGCGGGTGAATTTTTAGATAGTTTTTTGGCTATGCGTTTAGCAATGGCTGCGGGTATTTATTTTAAAGATAAAAGTATTACTAATAATATCTTAGTAGGAAAAGATACAAGAAGAAGTGGCTATATGATAGAAAATGCTATTGTTTCAGGGCTTACTTCTATAGGATATAATGTTATACAAATTGGTCCTATGCCAACTCCTGCGATTGCATTCTTAACTGAAGATATGCGTTGTGACGCAGGGATTATGATTTCAGCTTCTCACAATCCTTATTATGATAACGGTATTAAATTTTTTGATGCTCATGGAAATAAACTCAGTGAAGATATAGAGAAAAAAATAGAAGAAATTTATTTTGATGATAAGCTTATACAAGCCTCTAAGGTAGATATGGAAAAAATTGGTCAAGCAAAAAGAATTGATGATGTTATAGGAAGATATATTGTTTCTATTAAAAATTCTTTTCCAAAAGATCTTACTTTAAAGTCTTTGCGTGTTGTTTTAGATGTGGCTCATGGGGCAGCTTATAAGGTAGCACCTACTGTTTTTAAGGAATTAGGCGCTGAAGTTATAGTAATGAGTGATAAACCTAATGGACTTAATATCAATGAAAATTGTGGAGCTTTGCATCCTGTAAACTTAGCTGCTGAGGTAAAGCGTTTGCGTGCAGATGTGGGCTTTGCTTTTGATGGTGATGCAGATCGTTTGGTGGTTGTAGATGAAAAAGGCGAAGTGGCTAATGGGGATAGTTTATTGGGCGTATTGGCACTTTATCTTAAAGAACAAGGTAAATTACAATCAAGTGTTGTGGCTACTATAATGAGTAATGGTGCTTTAAAAGAGTTTTTAAATAAACATGGTATAGAACTTGATACTTGTAATGTTGGCGATAAATATGTGCTTGAAAAACTAAAAGCCAATGGTGGAAATTTTGGTGGAGAACAAAGTGGGCATATTATTTTTAGCGATTATGCAAAAACTGGAGATGGTTTGATAGCTGCCTTGCAATTTAGTGCTTTAATGCTTTCTAAGAAAAAATCTGCAAGTTCTATTTTGGGTCAAGTTAAACCTTATCCTCAGCTTTTAATCAATCTTAAAATTGCAGAAAAAAAAGATTTAGATAAAATTAAAGGTTTAAAAGAATTAAAAAAAGATTTAGAAAATAAAAATATTAATACCTTATTTCGCTATTCTGGAACAGAAAATTTGATAAGACTTTTACTAGAAGCCAGAGATATTAAGCTCTTAGAAAAAGAAATGAAAAATGTTGTGGAGTTTTTTAAGAAAGCTTTAAATGGCTAAAACTTTTAAATTTATTTTTTATTTTTGGGGTGCCTTTGTTTTGGTTTTTGCCCTTGATCAATGGGTAAAATCCTTAACTTTAGCAGGATTTAGATGGCAGAGTGAATACCTAGATTTAACTTATGCTCTAAATACAGGCGTAGCTTTTTCAATGTTGAGTTTTTTAGAACATAATTTAAAATATTTACATCTTGCTTTAATTGGCGTGCTTTTTATTTATCTTTTTTGGCAAAGAACACTTTTAAAAACTCATAGCATAGCTTTTGGAATGATGCTTGGTGCCGGCGTTTCAAATTTATTGGATCGTTTTATACATGGAGGTGTAGTGGATATGTTTTTTTGGCATAAATGGTTTAATTTTGCTATTTTTAATGTTGCAGATGTCATGATAAATATAAGTGTGGCTTTGATTTTAATACAAGAAATATTTAAAAAAAGGAAAAAAGATGACAGAATGGATTAATGATTATTATTTTTGGATTAAATGGGTGCATTATTTGGCATTTGTTTCTTGGATGGCAGGTCTTTTTTATTTACCTCGTCTTTTTGTGTATCATGCTGAACATAAAGACAATAAAGGTTTTGTCGAGGTTGTAAAAATTCAAGAAAGAAAGCTTTATTATTATATACAAACTCCTGCAATGATTGTGACTTTAATCACAGGAAGTTTAATGTTGCATGCTCATAAGGAAGTTTTAATGGTAGGTGCGGGTTTTATGCATGTTAAACTTACCTGTGTTACACTTTTGATTATTTTTCATATACATAATTATTATTGTTTAAAAGCTTTAGCAAATGATACTTCTACTAAAAGTGGAAAATATTTTAGAATTTATAATGAATTTCCAACTATAATGTTTATTATCATCGCTTTAATGATGGTTGTTCGTCCCTTTTAGTTTGTCTCCGCTTTAAATTCCATACTAGCGGAGTTAAGCGGATCAATATTTTCTTTCATGATATCGATATAATCTTTATTTTTAAGACGCTTATCATCTCTAAATACTGCGCGCACAAGATCCATTCCTGTGTAAAAATCTTTCATTAAAACCACAAAAAGATATTGACCAAATTCAGTTGCGATTAAAGCATTTTGATCTTTTATGATGGCACCACTTGTTTTAAGTCCTAAAAGTTCTATGAAAAGTTCTTTTTCGAGATTGCAATTTAGAGTTTTATTAAATTTATCAATTTCTATTTTCCCTGAAAAAATTTCAGTTAAAAAGACATATTTGATAATTTCTTTTTTATCAAAACAAGCTTTGGCTATATTAGCATTTTGTTTTTCTTGTATAAATTTAGCATAATCATTTAGATTAAATGCATTGATTAAAAGCTCCCCATCTAAAAAGCTAAAAGCTCCGCTGCCTACTCCTAGGTATTCATGATGAGAACTGACATATTCGTCATTAAGCTTGTTTTTTTCTAAAGAAAAACTCCAACCATTGTTTTGGGTATAGTCTTTAAAAAATTCTCGTATGATTTGATAATAAGTAAATTCATTATCTTTAATGCTCACTCCTAGACTTTTAGCGATATTATCTTTGGTAAGATTTGATTTCATTAAAGGATAGGTTGTGATTTGTTGCGGGGCTAAATTTTTAGCAATTTCTAAGTCATTTAAAAGTTGTTTTTCGTTTTGTCCTGGAAGATTGAAAATAAGATCTATACTAAAAATAGGTAAAATTCCTAAAGCTTTTGAAATTTTTTCTTGAAGTTCTTTAGATGAACCAAATTTATTATATCTTGCCACTTTTTTCAAAGTTTCATCATCAAAACTTTGAATCCCGCAACTTAAACGATCAATTATACCTTTAAACATAGAAAGCTTATTTGGATCAATATGATTTGGATCGCTTTCGCATGAAATTTCTTTTATATTAAATAACTTTTTACAAAGTTCTAAGGTTTTTAATAATTCCTCTTCATCAATCAGTGTTGTACCACCACCCACATACATGGAGGTAAAATCAAAACCTTTATTTTTCATGATTTTAATTTCTTCTCTAAGATTTTGAAAATATACTTTGGCTAAATTTTCATCATAATAATATTTATGAAAGCTACAATAAGGACAAAAAGTATGGCAAAAAGGTACATGGGCATAAAGCATATAGCTTTTGTCTTGTTTTGGAATTTTTTCTTCGGGTTGTTTTAAAAGTTCGACATTGAAACCTTTTTGGAGGGATTTTTCCATCATAGTATGAGAGTATTTTAAAGCTAAATTTTGAAATAAATTCATAAGTGGCCTATATATTAAAATATTTAAGATATAACTTTATCAATTTTTAGCTAAAATAGGAGTAAATTTTTTATTTCTTAAATAAAAAATGGGATTAAGTTTTTAAATTATTTAAAAAGGATATAAAATGGATAAAGCCAAAATTGTTCAAAATTTAAATGCTTTGTTTAAACAAAGAGCAGAGTTTTACTCTTATTTTGATGAAAATATTGCCAAAATCAATGATACTGAAGTATTTGATTTTAAGAATGCTAAAAATTTAAATCCAGAAGAGGTATATAAGCAATTTTATCATTTTGATTATGCTATAAGAAAATTATTGCCTGCTATTTACAAGGCTTATGAAATTACAGATGCAGATTTAGACAAAGATTTTTAATTTATTTAGAGAATAGAACAAACTATTCTCTAAAAGACATATCTAAATTTTTTGATTCTTCTTTTATATTTTTACTCATATCTTCGCTTTGCTCAAATCCTCCACCAAATGCTTTGATTACATCTACTATGGAATTGGCATAAGAATATTTAGTATTATTAAAAGCAACTGCAGCATTAAGCCAATTTTGACGTGCCTCTAAATAATCTTGCAAAGACATTTCTCCTATATCATAGCGTTCTTTAGCAATTTCATAGATTCTTTTATAAGATTGTTCGCTTGCTTGTGCGTTATCGTATTGTAAGCGTATAGTTTTTCTAGCTACTAAAGCATAGCGAATTTCTCCAAAAGCAGTAATCAAAGTATTTTGATAATTTACAAAAGCTTCATCTTTATTAAGCTTAGCTAAATTTACATTTTGGTAAATTTCACCCCAATGAAAAATAGGCAGAGTAAAGTTTCCACCTATATTCCAAGTCTTAGAACCTCCTTTAACCAAGGTATCTAAATCCCCACTTTCAAATCCCAATAATCCTGTTAAAGAAAGGCTAGGTAAGAAAGCCGTGCGAGCTACTCCAACAAGATAATTTTGCTGAGTTAATTTTTCTAAAGAAGAGCCAATATCTGGACGTTGAAGCAAGATAGTGCTTGAAATTCCAGTTGGAATGTCAAATTCTTTAAGATTAAAAACTTGATAGCTTTGATTTTTGTAAAGTATGTCATTTAAATCATTTGAAGTTAAAATTTTTAAAGCTTTAAGGTAATTTTCTTTATTTAATTTTGCTTCATTATATTGCAAAGCCATACTTTCTAAGTTGGCTCTTGCTTGAGCAAGTTCATATTCACCTACAGCGCCAACTTGAAATTTTTCATCATTGATCCTATAAATTTCTTTTGCAGATTCATAGGCTTCTTTAAGAGCATTTTCATTTTCATAAGCATTTACAAGATTAAAATAAGTTTGAACTGTATTTGAAATAACAGAAAGTCTTGCAGCTTCATAATCATACTCACTTGCTTTAAAGCTTGATTTTGAGGCGCGATATGTATCGCGATATTTTCCCCAAAGATCGATTTCATAGCTTAAATTAAGCCCCATTTTAAAATCATTACCGTAACTTACTTCCCCGGTTCGATTGCTTGGAGCATTTATAGCTGTTTTTGCACGACTACCGCTTGCGCTACCATCAAATTTTGGCAACAAACTGCTAAAATCTATACCTAATTGAGTAGCAGCTTGTTCCATGTGTATGAAGGCAAGTTTTAAATCATTATTATTTTTAAGTGCTAAATTAACTACTTTATTTAAATTTTCATCATCAAAGTCTTTCCACCAATTTTTTGTGATAGAGCTATTGTTTTCTTTTTCCCAAGATAAGGCTCCAAGCTTATTATCAATGCTATAGTTTGCTTCGGGAATATTTAAATTTGGACTTAAAGAGCAAGCTGAAATCAAAAGAGTAAAACTTGCTATAGCACTAATTGAAATTATTTTATTCATGAACCTTACCTCTTTTTTTTATCTAGCCATTCATTAAAATTTTCTAAAAGATAGAAAAATAAAGGCACAAAGAATATCGCTAAAGTTGATGCTGCGATCATTCCACCAATAAGCCCTGTTCCTAAAGAGTGTCTTGAAGCACTTCCTGCTCCTGTTGCGAAAATCATTGGTAAGACCCCAAAAGTAAATGCCAAAGAAGTCATTATGATAGGACGAAAACGAAGTTTTGCTGCTGCAACAGCTGCTTCAAAAACTCCTTTGCCTTTTTTAAAGCGCTCTTCCATTGCAAATTCTACGATTAAGATAGCATTTTTAGCTGAAAGTCCAATCAAGAGCAAAAGTCCTGTTTGAAAATATATGTCATTGCTAAATCCCCTTAAATATACCAATAAAAATGATCCAAATACCGCAAAAGGTACAGCTGTTACAACTGCTAAAGGTATAAGCCATCTTTCATATTGGGCAGCTAGAATTAAAAAGACAAATATCATACCTAAAGCAAAAGCATAGCTTGCTGTTCCTTTACTAGAAACTTCTTGATAAGCTGATCCACTCCAAGCTATGGAATAATCATCCCCTAAAGTTTCTTTTGCTACTTGAGCAATCGCTTCTATAGCTTGACCTGAAGTATAACCTGGTGCGGGTTGACCTTGAACTTGTGCCGCTGGGAAAAGGTTGAATCGTTTTACATCATCAGGCCCTGAACTTCTTTGTAAAGTTAAGAAAGAATCAAGTGGTATCATTTTTCCATCATTTGATCTTACAAAAATATTTTTTAATGCATCTTGTGTATTTCTAAAATCACCTTTTGCGCGGATATTTACTTGGAAGTTTTTACCTAGCATAGAAAAATCATTAACATAATAAGTGCCTATAGTTGCATTCATCGTGTTAAAAACATCTTGCATGTTAAGATTGTAGTGTTTTAATTTATCTCTATCAATTATAAGCTTGTATTGAGGGAAAGTTGTATCAAGTGTTGTTCTTACTCTTGATAGTTCTTTTCTTTGGTTGGCCGCAGCAACAAGTTTATTTACATCTTTTTGTATTTCATCATAGCTTTTTCCGCTTTTGTTTTGAACATACATTTCAAAACCGCCTGTGATACTTAATCCAGGTATGGGAGGTAAGCCTATAAATACACTTGAAGCATTGCGATCAAAAGCAAATTTTTTATTAAGTTCGGCTATAATTTGATCAGCGCTTACATTTCTATCTTTCCAATCTTGCAAACCTATAAACATTGCAGCGGCATTTTCTTTGAGTGAACTTGTAAAAAGATCAAATCCTATCATAGCCATTGCATCTTTAACTCCATTAGTTTTTAAAACTTCTTGGCTTATGTGATCAACCTCTGAAATTGTTCTATGGAGTGCTGAAGCTGAAGGAAGATTAATAATGCTAATCATCAAACCTTGATCTTCTTCAGGAACTAAAGAATTTGGTACTGCTTTATAGAGATAAAAAATTGCTCCAAGCATAATACAAAAAATTAAAACAAAACGAATGGTTCTTTTTAGGATATATGCTACTCCTGCGCTAAATACAGAGGTACTCCAATCAAAAAAATCATTAAATTTCTTTACAAATTTAAATGGCTCTCCTTCATTGCGTCGCAAAAAGAGTGCACATAAAGAAGGTGTTAAGGTAAGAGCAACAAAACCTGATATGGTTACAGATATAGCTAAGGTAAGAGCAAATTGTCTTTGAATCTCTCCAACAAAACCTGATATAAAAGAAACTGGTACAAAAACAGCACAAAGCACAAGAACAATTGAAATAACCGGAGAGCTAACTTCTTGCATCGCTTGGATAGCAGCATCTTTTACGCTTATTTGCTCATTTTCATGTAAAATCCTATCAATATTTTCTACAACTATAATCGCATCATCTACAACGATCCCTATGGCTAAAATTAAAGCAAAAAGCGTAAGCAAGTTAATACTAAAACCTAAAACATAAAGTCCAGCAAAAGTTCCTAACAATGAAACAGGTACAGCTATCATAGGAATAAGTGTTGCACGGAAATTCTTTAAGAACATATACATAACAATGATAACTAAAATTAGAGCTTCAACAAAAGTTTTAACAACTTCTTTGATTGATTCTATTACAAATTTTGTTGTATCGTAAGGAATTTTATATGTTAAACCTTTTGGAAAATTTTTTGAAAGTTCTTGCATTTTAGCTTGAACAAGTTCTGCTGTATGCAATGCGTTTGCCCCTGATTGAAGATTGATCATAATTGGAACTGCATCATTGCCATTTAATCGTCCTTGTGAGCTGTATTGTTGTGATCCTATTTCCACATCAGCTACATCTTTAAGTCTTAAAAATGATCCATCATTATTTGTTCTTAAAATAATGTTTTCAAATTCACTAGGATTTTGTAGTCTTCCTTGCATAGTGATTGAATAAACATAAGGGGATTTTTGGGTTACAGGTTCTTCGCCAATTTTACCAGTTGCGTATTGGGCATTTTGGTCATTAACCGCAGAAATTACATCAGTAGCTGTGATTCCAAATTTATTTAATAAATCAGGCTTGAGCCAAATTCTTAAAGAATAATTACGATTTCCTATAGCGTTTGCATCTCCAACTCCTGGAACCCTTTTTAACTCATCTAAAACATTTAAAGTGATATAGTTATATACATCTACTGCACTCATTGAGCCATCACTTGAATACATAGAAATTGCAGCAAGTGTTGTTGAGGAAGTTTTTCTAACTGTTACTCCAAGTTTTTTAACTGCATCTGGCATTTTTGCAGTTGCGGCTGAAATTCTATTATTAACATCTATGGTGGCTTGATCAGGATCTGTACCGATATCAAAATAAACAGTCAAACTCATAGTTCCTGAAGAACTTGAAGTTGAATCCATGTAAATCATATTATCTGCGCCATTGATTGCATCTTCGATAGGACTTGCAACTGTTGAAGCAATGGTTTGTGCATCAGCTCCTGTGTAAGTTGCACTTACTTTAACTGTAGGAGGGGTTAAAGAAGGATATTGTTCTATAGGTAAATTTGTAAGACCTATGGCTCCAGCTAAAGAAATGATAATTGCAACAACTGAAGCAAAAACAGGTCTTTCGATAAAAAATTTAGAAAACATTATTGTGCTCCAATTTCTTTAACTTCGCTACCAACTTGAATTTTTTTAAAGTTATCTAAAATGATTTTATCGCCATTTTGCAATCCTTTGTCAATAATGGCATATTCATTGTTTTGGTAGCTTATATGTACAGAAGATTTTTCTACTTTTCCATTTTTAAAAAGAAGAACATAAACATCATTTTGATTTTGTTTAACAGCTATTTGAGGCACTTTAAAGCCATTTTTTTGTATAAAACCTTCTGAAGTAATTGTTGCAAAAGCACCTGGTAAAAGTGTTGAGTTGTTGTTGTCAAATATAGCTTTGGCTTTTACTGTTCCACTATTAGCATCTATAACAGAATCAATAAAATAAAGTTTGCCTTGAACGGTTTCTCCATTAAGATTTAAATTTGCATGAATGCTGTCTAAATCCCATTTTCCACTTTGAGTATTGCGGACTAAATTTAGTTTATCTGTATCTGAAATAAAGAAATCTGCGTAAATAGGATTTAAATTTGTAACTCTAACTAGTTCAGTTGTTGAAGCACTTACATAATCTCCTATATTAACTAAAGCATCTCCTATAGTACCATCAAAAGGAGCTTTTATTTCGGTATGATCTAGATCAATTCTTGCATTTGCAAGCTGTGCTCTAGCACTTGCTAGACTAGCTTTTGAATTGTTAAATGTAGCAAGAGAAGAGTCGTATTCCTTTTGAGAGATTGCACTTTTACTAAAAAGAGCTTTAGAACGATTAAAATCCTTGCTTGCATTTTCGAAAGTTGCCTTAGCCATCAAAGCTTGTCCGTAAGCCGAATCAACACTAGCTTTAAATTTATCTTGTTCTATAATAAATAATGTTTGTCCTTTTTTTACTTTATCTCCAGCTTTAAAAAGTTTATTTTCTATTACGCCACTAACTTGAGGTTTTATAATGACATCATAATCACTGACAAGTTTAGCAGGGTAAGTAAAACTAAGTGGTAAATCTTCAGATTTAGCACTCATGGTTGTTACAGGTTGAGGCGGCATTTGTATTTTTGGTGCTTCTTCTTTGCTGCAAGCAGTGAGTAAAAGCACAACACCTAAAGCTAAAATAGTATTTTTTTGAAATAATTTCATGGTTTTGCCTTGAAAAATTAAATTAAAAATTGTAATTTTTATTATAAAAATTTTTGGCTAATTATATCTTAATTTTGGTTAATAAAATTATTTTTTAAGCTTTGGAGCTATTGATTCCATTTAGAAAAACATTTACAACAAATTCAACATGTTCTTTTTGTTCTTTTTTATTTTTCAAAGGAGCGTTAATTAAAACATTAAGATGGTGATAAGGTTCTTTTAACATAGTGCAAAAAAGAACAGCAAGTTTTTCTGCATTTTTTTTCATATAAGAATTATTTTGTTGCTTGAAAAAACCCATAAGTATGTTATAGGAAAAATTTTGTTGATTATTTTCTATCCAATTGGCAAGATGTCTATCTTTGTCATAAACTTGAGAATAGATAATTTTACCAAAGGCTACAGCTTCTGGTTGATTGAAAATTTCTATAAAAGCTAAACCAAAAGAAGTTAAAATTTCTTTTAAAGTGCCATTTTTAATTTCTTGTGTTTTGGAATAAATAAGATGAAAGTGTTTTTTACATATGTCATCTAAAATTTCAAAGAATAGCCCTTCTTTACTTTTAAAACCATCATAAATATTAGAATAAGATCCTCCAGATAATTTAATAATATCACTCAAACTTGTTTCTTGGTATCCTTTTGTTAAAAAAAGCTCTAAGGCCACTGCTTTGATTTTTTCTTGTCTGGCTAAAACTTTTTGTGATGGTGTTCTATTTGAGTTCATTTTTATCCTTTATAAGAGTGCTTTTAGGGTATACAAATATACTTTTTCTAAAAACCGAAATTTTTTCATTATCCTTTGCGTAAGCTTTTATATGTAAAGGAAAGATTACGTCTTTTTTATCATTATTTGCTAAATTTTTTGTAGCCCTGATAACAACTATTTTTTTGACTTGTTCTCCTGCTTTTAATTTAAAAGGTTTGTTTGGTCTTATGATTTCAATTCCATCATTTATTCCTTCTAAATTTGCTGTAAAATAATATTCATGAGGTTTAGAATCTGTATTTTGAAACAAAAAGGTATAAGCATTTGAAATGACTAATTCACCTTTAACATTTGAAATATTATATAATTCACTACTACGATTGATATTTAAAAGCATGCTTTCTTTTTTGCTTCCCATGATGATTAAAGCCAGTAAAGCAATTAGAAGAACTATAAAATATGCTATCGTTCTAAATCTTAAATAATGAACCTTAGAACGCGTTTCAATAGCTTTTGCACTTGTCCAATTGATCAAACTTGGACGATTAAATTTGCTTTGAACCTTAGAGCAAGCATCGGCACATTCAAGACAATTAATACATTCAAGTTGCATTCCTTTGCGTATGTCAATATGAGTTGGACAGATGCTAACACAGGCTTCGCAACCTATGCATTCTCCCTCAGGCGGTTTTTTATGAAGTTTGGTGTGTCCATCATAGATCAAGCCCCCGCGTTTTTCATCGTAGATCACTTGCATTGTATCATGATCGAACATTACAGATTGTATTCTTGCATAAGGACAGACATAAACACAAAATTTTTCTTGTAAATAGGTAATATCCAAAGTAAAAAGTAAGCTAGCACAAAATAAAATTCCAAGTAAAAGTAGATGCTCGCCAGGATTTTGAATATAATTGAAAAAATCTTCAGGAGGAATAAAGTACCAAAGTAAATTACTAACAGCAACTAAAGATATAAAATAAAAAATTATCACTCCAAGAAATTTTTTAAAATATTGCCTCTCATATTCTTTTTGTTTGTTATTGATATTTTTGCGAATTTTAAGAAATTTAGTTTGTATGATATCTCTATATATAACTCTAAAAATCGTTTGTGGACAACTCCAAGCACACCAAATTCTTCCACCTAAAGTTGTAATAAAAAAAATAAATAAAAAAAGAAATATAAGAACAAAAGGCATGAGATAAAATTCTTGTGTTGAAAAAGAAATAAAAAATAGGTTTAATTTAGAATGATCAAAACTTAAAAGAAAAAAATGATTCTCATTAATTCTTATGAAAGGTAGGGAAAATATGATAATACTTGCAATTAAATATACAAAATATCGTTTTTTTGTATAGTTTGTAATGTGTCCTTGCATTTTTAGACCTTAATTATAATTTTTTAGCACTTTGTAATTAAGGATTATAACCGATAAAAACTAAAACAATTTTTAAATGCTTTCTAAGTTAGAATTAATAAGAAGTGTTTTATAATTATATTTCACAACAAAAATTTACACAGAAAGGTGGTGAGGACTGTGCCAGGAATCAAGGTGCATCCTAACGAGTCTTTTGATGAAGCGTATCGTAAATTCAAAAAACAAGTAGATAGAAATCTAGTTGTAACTGAAGTAAGAGCAAGAAGATTTTTCGAGCCTATGACTGAAATTCGCAAAAAACAAAAAATTTCAGCACGCAAAAAAATGCTTAAAAGACTTTATATGCTTAGACGCTACGAGTCAAGACTCTAACCCAAAAGCCCGAAAGGGCTTTTTTTATATCTACAAACTTCATTTGGTATTAAATTAAAAAGTATTTATTATTTTTTGTTAAAATTTCTAATTTAAATTTTCTGTTTTTAGGATAAACTTATGAAAAAAATCAAAAAAATCATTCAAATTGGTATGATAGGTGGTTTAGCAGCTGTTGCTGGAGGTGCTTTAGCAGGTTGCGGAAGTAATAATGACAATGCAGATACTTTAAATCAAGCAGCTAATGCTCAAGGAGCTTTTGTAATTATCGAAGAAACAGCTCCAGGGCAGTATAAAATCAAAGATCAATATCCAAGTGATGAAACAAGGGTAGTTTTAAAAGATCTTAATGGCACAGAAAGAATTTTATCCAAAGAAGAAATGGATGCTTTGATTAAAGAAGAAGCAGCTAAAATTGATAATGGAACTTCAAATTTAACTAAAGACAATGGACAAATCAGTAGTGGGGGATTGAGTTTAGGGGAAACTTTACTCGCAAGTGCTGCAGGTGCTATTTTAGGAAGTTGGATAGGTTCAAAACTTTTCAATAATCAAAATTTTGCCAACCAACAACGCGGTGCTTTTTCAAATCAAAGTGCTTATCAAAGGAGTGTTAATAGTTTTAATAAAGCAGGCACAACAAGCTCTGCTTCAAGTGCTAAAAAATCAGGCTTTTTTGGCGGAGGCTCTAAAGCTGTAAGTTCTAGTTCTTCTTTTGGTTCTTAAGGATAAATAATGCAATTATTACAAGTAGACAAACTTCAAAAAGATTATTTAGAAAATATAGGTTTTTCTTGGCATACAGATGAAGATGGAAGTGATTATATTAGCAATAAGTTAGTTTGTGTTAAGGAAAGTGAAGCTAATGCTTATTATGAAGCGGTGAATGAGCTTTATGATATGTTTATTGCTGCAGCACAAGAAGTGATTGATAATGATCGTTTTGATGAGCTTGGAATTCCTTTTAATCTTATTGATGCAATTAAGATGAGTTGGGAAAATGAGGTTCATTGGCATTTATATGGGCGTTTTGATTTAGCGGGTGGGCTTGATGGTAAGCCTATAAAACTTATAGAATTTAATGCTGATACTCCTACTGCTCTTTTTGAAAGTGCGATTTTACAATGGGCACTTTTAAAACAAAATGGAATGGATGAAAGCGAACAATTTAATAGCATTTATGAAAGCTTGATGGATAATTTTAAAAGACTTATTACCCTTGATGAAAGTGTTGAAGGGTTTGAAGAGCATTATCAAGGATGGAAAATTCTTTTTTCAAGTGTTGCAGGAAGTAAAGAAGAAGAAATCACTACAAAATTACTTTCTCATATAGCCAATGAAGCAGGTTTTCAAACTAATTTTTCCTTTGTGGATGAGGTGGAATTTAGCGAAGAGGGTATTTTTAAAGAGGGCGAAAATTATGAGTATTGGTTTAAGCTTATTCCTTGGGAAGATATAGCCATAGAAGAGGGTGAACTTGCCATGCTTTTAACTCAAATCATGCGTAATCAAAGAGCAATTATTTTAAATCCTGCTTATACGCTTTTATTTCAATCTAAGGGAATTTTAAAAATTCTATGGGAACTTTATCCAAATCATCCATTACTTTTAGAAACAAAAGATACTCCTTTGGAAGGTAAAAACTATGTTAAAAAACCTGTTTTTGGTAGAGAAGGCGCAAATATCAGTATAATTAAAGATGGAAAAACTTTGCATGAGAATGTAGGTCCTTATGGGAATAATAAGGCTATTTATCAAGAATATGTAGAGTTTAATTCATGTGAAAACGAATACTATCAAGCAGGTGTTTTCTTTGCTTATGAAGGGTGTGGCTTAGGATTTAGAAAAGGAGGACTTGTGCTTGATAATTATTCTAAATTTGTAGGACATATTATAAAGGATTAGAAATGAAAATTGTTTGTTTAGATGCGGCAACTTTAGGGGATTATGATTTAAGTGTTTTTGAAAAATTTGGTTCTTTGCAAATTTATACTACAACAAATAAAGAGCAAACCATAGAGCGTTTAAAAGATGCTAAAGTCGCCATGACAAACAAGGTTGTAATTGATAAAGATGTGATTGATGCTTGTAAAAATTTAAAACTCATTTTGGAAACTGCTACAGGGGTTAATAATATCGATATTGAGTATGCTAAAGAAAAAGGTATTATTGTAAAAAATGCTGCTGGGTATTCTACTATGAGTGTGGTGCAACATACTTTTGCGTTTATGTTTGCTTTTTTAAATCAAGTGCTTTATTATGACAAATGGAGCAAAGAGGGTAAATGGTGTGAAAGTCCTATTTTTACAGATTATAGTAGAATTTTAAACACCTTAAGTGGTAAAAAACATGGTATTATAGGTTTAGGAACCATAGGTAAAGAAGTGGCAAAAATTTCAAAGGCTTTTGGAGCCGAAATTTATTATTATTCTACGAGTGGAGCTAATAAAAACGTAGATTTTATACATTTGGAATTAAAAGATTTATTGAAAACTTGTGATATTATTAGTATCCACGCACCTTTAAATGAAAAAACTAAAAATTTACTCACCTTTGAAGAATTAAAGCTTTTAAAAGATAATGCGATTTTGATTAATGTAGGAAGAGGTGGGATTATCAATGAAAATGATTTAGCTAAAATCATAGATGAAAAAAATATTCGTGTAGGGCTTGATGTTTTAGAAATTGAACCTATGATGAAAAATCATCCGCTTTTAAGCATTAAAAATAAAGAAAATCTTATTATCACCCCTCATGTTGCATGGGCGAGTAAGGAAGCTTTAAATGCTTTAATGGATATAGTTTATAATAATTTAAAAGAATGGATAGAAAATGGCAAGTGAGCATAGTTTTGATATTTCAGCAGCTTTAGATAAGCAAGAATTAAAAAATGCTTTTGAACAAGCTAAAAAAGAACTTGATAGTCGTTATGACTTAAAAGGAATTAAGTGTGAGATTGATTTAAGCGAAAAAGAGAGTATTTTTAAACTCAGTTCTTCTAGTGAAGGAAAGCTTGATGTTTTAAAAGATATAGTGATTTCTAAACTTATCAAAAGAGGAATTAATCCTAATGCTATTAAAGAGCTTTCTCGTGAAAGTGGAGCAATGTTTCGTTTAAATTTGAAAGCAAACGATGCTATTGATAGTGAAAATGCTAAAAAAATCAATAAAGCTATCAAAGATAGCAAACTTAAAGTTAATTCTTCGATTCGTGGTGAAGAAATTCGTGTTGCAGCAAAACAAATCGATGATTTACAAGCTGTGATGAAGCTTGTAAAAGAGCTTGATTTAGAGTTAAATATTAGTTTTAAAAATCTCAAATAAGGTCAAATTTGAAACATTGTTTAGCTCTATGTTTTGTTTTTTTTCTTTGTGCTTGTAGTGTGAAAAATCAAAATTTTTCAAGTCAAAGCTTGATGGTTTTGATTGCTTCTCCTATGATAAAAATCAATGATACAGCTTTTTTAAAAAAAGAAAATAATGCTTTAAATTTAGAAGTTTATAAACTAGGGCAAGCTTTTTTTGAACTCAAAATCAAAGATAAAATTTGTATCAATGCAGTGTGTTATGATAAACAAGTGTTTAATCAAAAATTTTTTAAAAATGTATATTATGATGATATTTTAAGTGATATTTTAAAGGCAAATCCTTTATGGCAGGGTAAAAATTTAGAAAAAACTGATTGTGGTTTTGAACAAAATTTAAAAGCAAAAAATTATGAAATTTTTTATCAAGTTTGTGATAATAAAGTAAGTTTTTTTGATAAAATTTCACATACTAAAATTATCTTAACGCATATTCAAAATTGAAGGATAGAGTTTGAAATTTTTTTTACTGGTATTTTGCTTTGTAAATCTAGCTTTAGCGAAAGTTTATAAAGGTGAATTGCATTTTTATCATTTACAGGATAAAGAAATTTTTGCCATAGTTTATGATAATGCACCTATGACTCCACTTTTTGACAGGGATAAAAATCAAACAAGTTCTAGTTTTTTAATTGTTGATGATATAAATGGAAATTTAGAGATTCCACTCGTTAAGATAAATGATTTTTGGCAAGATGAGCGTAAAAAATATAAAATCAATTCTTCTAAAATGCTTACATATGATAATAAAAATTTTCAAGGAGAAAATTTAGGAACAACTACTTTAGAACTTGTCGAAACGCAAGATGGCATTCGTATAAAGCGTAGTCTTGATTTTATAGGTTTTAATGATGATTTTAAAGAATTTCATCCTGTTCATAAGGGTGTATTTAGTTTTGAACAAATTCGCCAAAAACCTATTTTTTTACAAGATGGAAAAATTAGTTTTGAAGAATGGTATTATTTTTATGAAGATGGTATGAGTCGTGCTATTTTAGAGTTGAATAATTTTGTTTATGATATTAATGCTCACGCGTTTGTAAAACTAAATGATTTATATAATACTGAAAATCAAAAATTTCAAAATCTTTTACATGAGAAGCTTAAAAATACATGTGATGAGTGTTTTGAAGATCTGCAAAATTTACAATTTAATAATAATTTTTTGCTTAATAATGGAAAACTAAAAATTTGTTATCTACCTTTTGAAGGTCATTTTTTAGATGAAAATATTTGCGTAGAATTTAATGAAGATGAGCTTAAGGAATTTAAAAAATAATGGAAAAATTAAAAAATTTTTTAATTTTGAAAAATATAGAAGATACTCAAATTTATAAAGAGCTTAAGTGTGCTAAAAATGAGGCTTTGATTCTTAGGGAGCTTTGTAGAAATTATGTCGTTTCTATTTCTTCTATCAATGCCTTTACTTTATTATCGACAATTTTTGGAAATGATAAGTATCTTTATCTTGATGCTTTGGAGGATTTAAAAAAACTTATTGAAAGAGGTTTTGTAAATCAAAATTCGAGTTTTTTTAAAAGTTTAGAAAATAATAAAATTCAAACATTAACTCTTGCCTTATTGCAAAGTGAGCTTAGTCTAAGTGAATATTTTTTAGAATTTTTAGAAGCAAAACCTCGTTTAAACTTTGAGAAACAAGAGGCTTATGCAGATTATTTAGAATATTTAAAAGATGAATTTGCGCGTATTCAATTATATGAAAGATTAAGTTTTATACAAAAAAGTGCTTATAATAGTGAAATAAAAAACCAAATTAAACTTTATGAAAGACATATCAAAGAAAGACTAAAAAAAAGTAAATTTTATAATGTATTGGCTGATATTTTTAAAGAATATAATCTTGAACATAAAGAACAAATTATTTTTCTAGCACTTTTAAAAGAAGAATATGCCTTAAGTAATGAAAGTTCGATTTCTAGAGAAATGAATTCTTTACTTTCTTTAATCAGTGAAAATGATTTAGAAAGACATAAAAACAAAAAATTATTACAAGAAAATGCTCCTCTTTTAAACTTAATCGAGTGTGATGAATATTTAAATGCTTTTGGAGATATTTCTAAAAGTTTTTTTATTATTGATGAAATTTTACAAAGAATTATAAATTTTGAACCAAAACAAAGTAAAAAAATCAAAATTGAAAGTGTTTTAAAAGATCAAGATATTTTCGAGCTTATAGAACCAAGCACTGACATCAATGATATTATTATGCCTGAAAATACAAAAGAGCTTTTAGAAAATATTTTAAAACAACAAGATAAAAAAGTCCTAGAAAGACTTCATTCTTGGGGTATAAAGAGTAATAAAAATATAGAAGCTAAAATTATTTTTTATGGTCCTGCTGGTACTGGAAAAACTATGTCAGCTTTAGCTATGGCTAAATCAATGAAAAAACCTGTTCTTAGTTTTGACTGTTCTAAAATTTTGAGCAAATGGGTTGGAGAGAGTGAGCAAAATGTAAGAAAAATTTTTGATACTTATAAAAATATCGTGCAAACTTGCAAACAAAGTCCTATTTTACTTCTCAATGAAGCCGATCAGTTTTTAAGTACGCGTGTAGATGGAAGTAGTGGTAGTGATAAAATGTATAATCAAATGCAAAATATATTCTTAGAGCAAATTGAGCGTTTTAGTGGTGTGATTATCGCTACGACAAATTTTTTAGAAAGCTTAGATAGTGCATTTTCAAGAAGATTTGATTATAAGATAGAATTTAAAAAACCTGATTTTAAAGATAGGCTTAAAATTTGGGAAAAATTTCTACCTAAAAAAGCATTATTTGAAAAAGATTTTGATATAAATATTTTATCAAATTATGAATTAAGTGGAGCACAAATTTTAATGGTGGTGAAGAATACAGCTTTGAAAGTAGCTGTATCACAAGATGGGGTTTTTAAAATGCAAGATTTTATAGAAAGTATACAAAAAGAATTAAATTCAAGTTTTGATAAAAGTAAGATTGTTGGATTTTAACTTTTTTAATGTTTTTGTATAGCGAACTATAAAATAAAACAAAGCTATAATTAAAGCACTCCATTCCCAAAACATAGGAATTTTTGGGGTTAAAAAATAATGATAACTTGCTAAAACTAAGCATAAATATCCTAGTTTTCTGATTTTACTAAGTTTTTTAAAGATTTTAAAAGAACTTAAAAGCATTAAAAATATGATTAAGAATGCGATAAATCCACTTGCTTCTAATAAACGATGTGAAATATCATCAAAAAGCCTTAAAATTTGAGCATTTCTATCAAAAATAAAATAATTTAAAAAGTGCAAAATCGCCCAAAAAGCTGCAAAAATACCTAAAATTTTAGGATAATTTTTTGTTTTTTTAAATTTAAGTAAAGAAAATAAAAGACTTAAATTTAAAAAGATTAAAGCAAATATTCCAGTGTAAATATAGGCTTCTTTTATAAAATCAAAGGCTTTTATGATATGATAAAAGCCATAGATTAAACTTATGATAAAGCTAAAATAAGCAAGAAATTTAAAGTATTTTGTCTGCATTAAAAATTCACTTTCAAGTCCATGTTTTTATATAAACTTGCCACTTCTTTTTCATAACCATTAAACATTAAAGTAGGCTTGGTAAAGAAGTCTCCTAAAGCCCTTTCGTTAGCTTGAGACCATCTAGGATGAGAAACATTAGGATTGACATTGGCATAAAAACCATATTCACTTGGAGCGTAACTTTCCCAAGTGGATTTAGGCTGTTCTTTAGTAAATTCTATTTTAACTATAGATTTAATACTTTTAAAGCCATATTTCCAAGGAACAACAAGCCGTATTGGAGCGCCATTTTGAGGCTTTAAGGCTTTTTTATACATTCCTACTGCAAGCAAGGTAAGAGGATGCATAGCTTCATCCATGCGAAGTCCTTCTACATAAGGATAGTCTATAGTTGGAAATAAAGCGTCTTGATCGGGAAATTGACTCTTATCTAAAAGAGTGGTGAATTTAACAAATTTTGCATCGCTTGTAGGTTTTGCCATTTCAATCAAACGACGCAATTCAAAGCCTACCCAAGGTACCACCATAGACCAAGTTTCAACACAGCGAAAACGATAAATTCTTTCTTCTAGTGGAAATTTTAAAATATCTTCCATGCTTAAAGTTAAAGGTTTTTCTATTTCTCCACTGATATCGATTTTCCAATTTTGAGTATTGAAATTTTGTGCCAATGATACAGCCTTTCTTTTATCTGTTGAAAATTCATAAAAATTGACATAATTTGTAGCCAGTTCTTCATCGCTGATTTCAAGTTTGTTTGGATTAGTATCGCTTGTGAAATTTAAAGCAGATAGTTTAGAAGCAAGCACGCTTGAACTTATTAAAGCACCCGCTCCAAGTTTTAAAAAATCTCTTCTTTTTTTATATAAATTCTCAGGAGTTATAATCATAATTTTTCCTTATTAAAAATTTTTATTATTAAACTATAACAATGTTAATACAGGATTAATTTTGTGTGATTTTTTCAAGTTCTATATTGTAGAATATTTCTTCGCAAAATTCTTTATAATGATTAAGTAGTTTAATTTTTGAAGTTTCTTGCATTAGAATTTTAAATTCTAATTTTTTTAATTTTCTAAGTTCATCCTTGAGCTCTTTATCTTTTGAAAACAATAAAAAATATTCTTTAAAGATGAGCTCATAAATTTCAAAAGTTCCATCGATAAGATAATTAATCGCTTTATCAAGATGCCGATTAGAGTCTTTAAAATTTAAAGGATTTAAAACCATGAAACAAAGATGAATCATGGCGAAGTGAAAATATTTAAGATGTTTTTCAGGTAAGGTGAACAAATCGCTTTTTTGAAAATTTTGAAGATTGTTAAAGTCAGAATTCAAGAAATGATAGCCAAAACAGTCATTGATATTTGAAATCAAATTTTTAATTTTTTGTTCTCCATCAAGTTTTTTTCTAAAGGCTACAAAATAAGCGAGAGTCTTGTAAAATATTTGAAAAAATTCAATATGTTTATTTTCTCTTAGACAAATAAGACTTAAATCTTTTGGAGAAGTGGAGTGCTCTTGCATATAATTATAAACTTTCAGGGAAATTTTATTTCTTACCTCAAGCAAGTAGCTCAAGTCTTTTTGTTTTAAAATTTGATAATAAAAAAATATAAAATCTTTAATTAAACCTTTATGATCTTTTTCAAATAATGAAATTTGAAAATCCACGCTAAGAAACTGATTGTAAAGATTAAAGTAATCGCATTCTAATTGTTGATAATTCAATATTTTATCCCACACTTAGCATAAAATTCTTTTAAAGCATGTTCTTTATCAGGCTGAGTTTTAATCCATTCTTCAAAGTGATTACACATATCCCATTCTTTTTGCTGAATTACTTCATAATTTTGCTCTATATCGTTTTCGCTTATATTTTTTCTGTGTATTTTGTTTAAAATTTTTTCACATACAGCCCTAGGATTTTCATTTTTATATATAGGCCTTCCCACAACGATATAATCACTCAAATTTTCTCTAGCCATTGCAAGATTAGCAACACGTTTTTGATCATCACTTGTTTCTCCAAAAGGACGAATTCCAGGAGTAAGGGTTAAGAAATTTGAACTTGTGTGCTCTTTAATTTTTTTGCTTTCAAAAACAGAGCATACCATACCATCAAGTCCATTTTCATAGGATATTTTTGAAAAATTAATTACAGCTTCTTCAATTTTTTGTCTATAAATACTAAAGAAATTTTCTTCATCAAAACTCGTAAGAGCAGAAACTGCTAAAACTAAAGGTCTTTTTGAAAATTTGCTAAGCCGTGTCATAACTTCTTGTATGGCTATTTTTCCAGCACTTGCGTGGATATTGATCATATCAACACCAAGTTTTGATACTTCTTCGCAAGCATCTGCCATAGTGTTGGGAATATCATGAAATTTAAGATCAAGAAATATTTTAAAATCATCAACTTTTTTAAGTTCTTCTATGAATTTAAAACCATCTCTTAAATATGCTCTTAAACCTACTTTTAACCATATGTCTAAATTTTTTAATTCTTTGGCAAGTTGTAAGCATTCTTCTTTTGTAGAAAGATCAAGTGCGACACAAAGCTTCATTTTTTAGCCTTTATTAAGGCATCTAAAACTCCATTTATAAATTTTGGAGAATTGTCATTAGCAAGTTCTTTAGCAAGTTCTATAGCCTCATTGATGACAATGGCGCTAGGAGTATCGGTAAAAAGTAACTCATAAGCTCCAAGTCTTAGTATAGCTCTTTCTACATGTCCTAAAGCTGTAATTTGATTATCATTTAGAAATGAATTTAAGGTTTCATCAATATTGTTTAAATTATCTAAAATTCCATTATATAAATTTAAAGTAAAATTTTTTTGTTCATTGCGTATTTTTTTTTCATCTAAAATTTCATCTACAAAAACGTTGTTTTGAGAATTTAATTCAAAAGCATAAAGTAAGGAGATGACGCTTTGGCGAACTTGATGACGCGTTGCCATTAAAGCTCCTTGCTTAAATTTAACATCTCGATTACAGTTGTCATAGCTTCAAAGCCTTTATTGCCTGCTTTGCTTCCAGCTCTTTCTATGGCTTGTTCTATTGTATCTGTAGTTAAAACACCAAAGCTTACAGGGATATTATGATTTAAACTCACATTGGCTATGCCTTTGGTGGTTTCTGCTGAAACATAGTCAAAATGCGGAGTTGAGCCACGAATTACTGCGCCTACGCAACAAATTGCATCAAATTTTTTGCTTTCTATAGCTTTTTTTAACGCATACGGAAGTTCAAAAGCACCAGGAACAAGTATAAGGCTTAGATTTTCCTCTTTGCCCCCGTGTCTTAAAAAAGCATCTTTTGCTCCTTCTACAAGGCGATCTGTGATGATATGATTAAATCTTGCATTAATGATAGCAATTTTTGTATTTGAGTCTAAATTTAATTTTCCTTCAATAATATTCATTTGTTTTCCTTTATGATATTTTGTATTTCTAGTAATGTATTAACGCAATTTTTAAGGCGTGTAAGATTAAGCATATTAGGTCCATCGCATAAAGCCTCGCAAGGATTAATATGTGTTTCAAAGAAAAAGCCATCTATGCCTACGGCTGCTGCCGCTCTTGCTAAAGGTTCTACAAATTCGCTTTTCCCTCCGCTACTTCCACCTGCAGCCCCTGGCATTTGTACGCTATGGGTAGCATCAAAAATAACTGGAGCAAATTCACGCATGATAACTAAAGAACGCATATCTACTACTAAATTTCCATAGCCAAAGCTAGCCCCTCTTTCAGCTACAAAAACACCATTTCTTTGAGCAGCTTCATAGCCTTCATCTTCTATACCACGGGTTTGTAGAACTTTTTTAACGCTGTATTTGATATCGCTTGGGTTTAAAAATTGTCCTTTTTTGATATTAATTTTTGCCTTAGTTTTTGCTGCGGCTACAAGTAAATCGGTTTGACGACATAAAAAAGCAGGAATTTGCAAGACATCAGCTACTTCACTTACAGGGTTTGCTTGATTGCTTTCGTGTATATCGGTTAAGATTTTCATACCAAATTCATCTTTTACGCTTTGTAAAATTTTTAATCCTTCTTCAAGACCAGGACCTCGAAAAGAATTAATACTTGTGCGATTGGCCTTATCAAAACTTGATTTGAAATAAAATTCTATATTTGGATTTTCATTAAAATTTTTTAACTGTTCAGCAACTTTAAAAATCAAATCTTTGCTTTCTATCACGCAAGGACCAGCAATGAGTATCATTTTTTTCATTTTTTTCCTTTGTTCTTAACTAAAATTAATCCACCAAAAATAATGCCTATTATACCTAAAAAAACCATAGTACTTGGTAAATTATCTCCCAAAATTATCCCAACTATCATACTAAATACTACATCAAGATAACTAACTCCGGCAACCACTCCTGCTTGTTTAGCGATACCATAAGCTTTAGTGACATGAATTTGATAAATGGTGCCTAAAGTTCCCATAATGGCAATGATAAGCCAAGCTGTAAGACTTGGCATCACAAAAGGTGCTAGAATGAAATCTAAATGTAAAGAATCAAGATGCTGTGGTTCAAAAAATTCAGCACTGATCATAGAAATTAAAGGCATTAAGGTTCCTAAAAGGATAAAAGAAAAGGCAATTTGTTCTGTAGTGTAAGATTTTCTAAGTTCTCTTACACTTGTAAGAGCTAAAGCGGCTAAAAATCCACTCGTGATACCTATAACTGAATTTTTTAAATCAAAGCCTGAATGATTTAAATTATGAGCCCAAGGCTGAGCGATTAAAAGTACTCCACCAAATGCTATTAAAATTCCTATCCAGCCTTTGATACCAATATTTTCTTTAAAAACAACAAAAGCTATTAAAGTAATAAAAATAGGAGCAGTTTTTTGAAAAGCAAAAGCTCCACCTAGTGTAATATTTGAAACATTATAGAAAAACATATATAGTGAAAGCGTGCCTACTACTCCACGAAATACCAAGAGCCAAAAATATCCCCCTTCTTTATGTGCCTTAGATCGTTTTAAAAGATAGACTATGAAAAAAATTCCTATGATATTTCTAAAAAACATAATTTCTATAGAACTCATTTCCTTGCTAAGAATTTTTGCACAAGCTCCCATAAGTGCAAAATCCAAACATGCTAAAATCATGAAATAAATTCCTAAATTATGCTTGATTACTTTTAGCATTTTTTTTCCTTGACTAAAATCTGGGTTAATTCTAGTCTTTTTTTGCTTAATATTAAGCCAAATTTTATATAATTTTAAAAATATAATTTTCTAGGAAAAAAATGCAAAGCATTATACTTATAGGTAAGCCAAATGTGGGAAAATCAAGCCTTTTTAATAGAATGGCAAGACAAAGAATAGCTATTACAAGTGATATTTCAGGCACAACTAGAGATACAAATAAAACGCAAATTCATATTCATTCAAAAAAAGCCATGCTTATTGATAGTGGGGGGCTTGATGAAAGTGATGAACTTTTTAAAAATGTGAAAAAAAACACTTTAAAAGTAGCTAAAGAAAGCGATATCATACTTTATCTAGTTGATGGGAAATTAGCGCCTGATGATGAGGATAGACAGTTTTTTTATTCTTTAAAAAAACTTGGAAAACCTATAGCCTTAGTGATTAATAAAGTAGATAATAAAAAAGATGAAGAAAGGGCTTGGGAGTTTGCAAATTTTGGCGTAAAGGAAATCTTTAATCTTTCAGTAACCCATAATGTAGGCTTAGATGAACTTTATGAATGGCTTGAAAAATTTTTACATGAAGAGTTTTTAATCCCCGATGAAGAAGAAAATTTAGAAGATTTTTTAGAGTATTATGAAGAAGGAAAAGAATTTCAATTTAAAGAAGTCGATCAAAATCATATCAGAGTGGGTATTGTAGGGCGTGTAAATGTTGGAAAATCAAGTCTTTTAAATGCTTTGGTTAAACAAGAACGCAGTGTTGTAAGTTCTATTGCAGGAACTACTATAGATCCTGTTAATGAAAGTGTAGTTCATAAAGATAAAGTGATAGAATTTGTCGATACTGCAGGCATTAGAAAAAGGGGTAAAATTCAAGGACTCGAACGTTTTGCTCTAAATCGCACGGAAAAAATTTTATCTCATTCTCAAATAGCACTTTTGGTTTTAGATGCGCATGAAGGCTTTAACGAGCTTGATGAACGCATTGCTGGGCTTGTCGCTAAGCATTATTTAGGTGTGATTATTGTTTTAAATAAATGGGATAAAAGTGAGATGGATTTTGATAAGACTGTAAAAGAATTGCGTCTTGATCGTTTTAAATTTCTAGCTTACACACCCGTGATTAGCGTATCGGCTTTAAGTGGAAAAAGGGTGCATGTTTTACTCGATAAAATTTTGCAAATTTTTGAAAATTTCACTCAAAAAATCCAAACTTCTAAGCTTAATACTTTGATAGAAAATGCCACAAGAGCACATCCTTTGCCGCATGATTATGGGAAATTGGTTAAAATTTATTATGCAGTACAATATGATTTAGCACCGCCAAAAATTGCACTTATTATGAATCGTCCTAAGGCCTTGCATTTTAGCTATAAGCGTTATTTGCAAAATCAAATCAGAAAAGAATTTAATTTCGAAGGTGTGCCTTTAGTGATTGCTTCGCGTAAAAAGGGCAGTAAAGAAAATGATGAAAGTTAAAAATATCGTTTTTATAGGATTTATGGGTTCTGGAAAAAGCACTTTAGCAAGAGCTTTAGCTAAGGATTTAGATCTTGTTTTTTTAGATAGTGATTTTTTAATAGAACAAAAATTTAATCAAAAAGTCAGTGAAATTTTTGCACAAAAAGGGGAGAATTTTTTTAGAGAACAAGAGCAAAAAATGTCTGATTTTTTTAGTTCTTGTGAGAAAGCTTGTATTGCTACGGGTGGAGGGTTTGTTAATGTTTCAAATTTAGAAAAAGTAGGTTTTTGTATTTATTTAAAAGCAGATTTTGAATATTTAAAAAAGCGTTTAGATGAAAATGAAATTTCTAAAAGACCTTTGTTTTATGATGAAATTAAAGCAAAAAAATTATATAATGAGCGTTTAAGCAAGTATGAACAAAAGGCAAATTTTATTTTAAATATAGAAAATAAAAATATAGACAAGCTTTTAAGCGAGATTAAAAAGGTGATAAAATGAGAGTATTAACAGGCCTTCAGCCAAGTGGCGATTTGCATATAGGTAATTATTTTGGTGCGATTAAGCAAATGGTAGATGCACAAGAAAAAAGCCAAATGTTTATGTTTATTGCTAATTATCATGCCATGACTTCTTCTCAAGATGGAGAAAAACTTAAACAAAATTCCTTAAAAGCTGCTGCGGCTTTTTTAAGCCTTGGTATAGATCCGCAAAAGAGCGTTTTTTGGTTGCAAAGTGATGTTAAGGAAGTTATGGAGCTTTATTGGATTTTATCGCAATTTACTCCTATGGGTTTATTAGAGCGTGCGCATAGTTACAAGGATAAAGTTGCTAAGGGGCTTAGTGCTTCACATGGGCTTTTTTCTTATCCTGTTTTAATGGCAGCTGATATTTTACTTTTTGATACACAAATTGTCCCTGTAGGAAAAGATCAAATCCAGCATGTTGAAATCGCACGCGATATTGCTTTAAAAGTTAATAATGAATGGGGTAAAATTTTTACCCTTCCAGAGGCTAAAGTTAATGAAGAAGTAGCTGTAGTTGTAGGCACTGATGGGACAAAAATGAGTAAATCTTATCAAAATACTATAGATATTTTTAGCAGTGAAAAAATCTTAAAAAAACAAATTTCTTCCATAGTTACAGATAGTATCGCTTTAGAAGATCCAAAAGATCATGAAAACTGCAATATTTTTAAAATCGCAAAGCTTTTTTTAGATGAATCAGGGCAAAAAGAATTGCAAATACGTTATGAAAAAGGTGGTGAGGGTTATGGACATTTTAAAATGTATTTAAACGAGCTTGTAAATGCTTATTTTAAAGAAGCAAGAGAAAAATATAATGAGCTTTTAGAAAAGCCTTCGCATTTGAAAGAAATTTTGGATTTTGGTGCGACAAAAGCAAGAAAAATCGCCCAAGAAAAAATGCAAAAAATTTATGAAAAAATCGGACTTTAAGGAGTAGAAAATGCTAGATTTAAAAAATTTGCAAAATAATTTTGATGAAGTGGCTAAAAAGTTAAAAAATAAAAAAGTTGATGAAAATATCTTAAAAAAACTTGCTGAACTTTTTGCAAGTTTAAAAAAAGAAAAAACAGCTTTAGAAGAATTTCAAGCTTTTCAAAATAAATTCAGTAAAGAACTTGCTACAGCCGAAGATAAAGAAAGTTTAAAAGCAAAATTAAGCGAAAATAAAAGTAAAATTAATGAGCAAAGCACTAAAGTAAATGCTTTAGAAAATGAGCTTGAAGAAATCGCTCATGCCATCCCAAATATCCCTGATGAATGTGTGCCTGTGGGTGAAGACGAAGATGAAAATGTGGAGCTTAAAAAAGTTTTAAATCCATCTAGCTTTGATTTTACTCCAAAAGAACATTTTGAATTAGGTGAGAGTTTAAATTGGCTTGATTTTGTGCGTGGGGTAAAAATTTCACAAAGTCGTTTTTGTGTGCTTAAAAACGAAGGAGCTTTATTAAGCCGCGCTTTGGTAAATTATATGATAGATTTTAATAGAAGTCGTGGATTTGAATTTGTTAATGTGCCTTTTTTGGTAAATGGTGCTACTATGTTTGGGACAGGTCAGTTGCCAAAATTTAAAGAAGATATGTATAAGGTAGATGATGAGGATTTGTATTTGATCTCAACTTCTGAAATTCCAGTAACCAATCTTTATAGTGGAGAAATTTTAGCGAGTGAAACTTTACCGATAAAAATGACTTGTTATAGCGCTTGTTTTAGAAAAGAAGCAGGCAGTGCAGGGCGTGATACAAGAGGTATTATAAGACAACACCAGTTTGAAAAAGTAGAGCTTGTAAGTATTACTAAACCTGAGCAAAGTGATAGCGTGTTTAATGAAATGCTTGAGTGTGCAAGTGATTTACTCAGTTCTTTAGGTTTAGCGCATAGACATTTGATGCTTTGCACCGGAGATTTGGGTTTTAGTGCGGCAAAAACTGTGGATCTTGAAGTGTGGCTTCCAGGACAAAATAAATATCGTGAGATCAGCTCGGTTTCAAATTGTCGTGATTTTCAAGCAAGACGCGCTAAAATTCGCTATAAAAACGAACAAGGAAAAAATGAACTCGTCCACACTCTTAATGGCTCGTCTTTGGCAGTAGGAAGAACTTTGGTAGCGATTATGGAAAATTATCAAGATAAAGAAGGAAAAATTCATATTCCTGATGCTTTGAAAAAATATTTTTAAAGAGTATAGATGGCTGAACAAGAAGATATAATACTAGAAAAACCCGAAGATGGCTTAAATCAACCAAGACTTGATGAGAGTTTAGAGGGATTTAAAGGGCAAGAGGGGCAAGCTCCAGAAGATGAAGAATTTGCATCATTGCCAGAAGAATTACCTCAAGAAAATAGTGAAAGTGGTTTTAAATTTACAAGAGAAAGTGCGCCTGAAGATGTATCAACTTTTGAAGAAGTTGAAAGTCAAGAGCCTATGCCTTGGTATAAAGATCGTAAGTTTATGTCTCTTGTGGGTTTATCTTTGGGGATTATTTGTATTTTAGTTTTTACACTTTTTTATTTAACTTTTAGTGAAGGAAAAATTAAACCAGATATTATAGCTTCTAAGCCTTTAGAACAACCTGTTGTTATGCCTGATGAATCATATAAATACAATGATATGCAAAGAATTGATGGTATGATCCAAAAAGCAAATGCTTTATATTTAAAGGGTGAGGTTGAACAGGCTTTAAAAGTTTATGAGCAAGTTGCCGTATATAACGAATCTTTATCTAATTATAATTTAGGCGTTTCTCAAATGAATGAGAATAAATTCCAAGAAGCTTTTGAAAGCTTCAAGAAAGCTATAGCCAATGGAGAAAATCAAAGTGTAGCTGCTATCAATGCTGCTGTTTGTGCTTTAAAGCTTAATGATAAGGAAAAATTTAGATATTATATTGATTTAGCTCAAGTGTATCTTCCAAAAGAAGGAAAATCAAAATTATATGATTATTATTTAAGCTTGATTAATTATTACAAAGGATATTACCCCGAGGCTTTACAAATGTTACAAAGAACAGATGTGGAGCTGTATTCTGATGTTGCAAAGTATTTGTCTGCTAAAATTTATGCAAAAATGGACTTTGATTCCAAGGCTATACAGCAATTAAATTCTCAAGGTAATTTTGAATCTAGTTTATCTTTGGGTCTTTTATACGCTAGAATAGGAGAATATGCTAAAGCTAAAGTCGCTTTAAGTACAGCGATGAAAATTGAAAGAGATTTTAATCAGAGTTTAGCGGCTTTAACATTGGTTGATATTAAAACAGGGAATTATCAAGATATGTTAGCGCGCTTGCAAAATTCTTATGATAACGATAAAGATAGATATAAGATTTTAGATACTTATAAAATTCAAGTTCGTTTAAATAAGGATCTTTTTAATATAGCAGTTGCTCAAAATTCTTTTTCAAAAGATTTGCTAAAAAAACAAAAAGATCAATTCGATTTGCTTTTTTATTTTGCACCTTATCAGGTTTTTGATAGTAAGCAGGCTGCTTTATATATTAAAAAAGCTAATGTTACAGATTTCGTTGATGATAGTACTGATGCGGGAATTTATCTTAATATAAGCAAAGCTCTTTCATCTACCAATGTAAAAATTGCCAATATTATTAACTATGCATTAAATCAGAAGTTACGCCTTGCTAACCAAGAATTTCAAAAACTTATCAAGGATTATCCAGAACATAGTATTTTACATTATAATTTGGCTTTAACTTATGCCCAAATGCAAAATTATGAACTTGCTTATAAGCATTTTTCAAGTTCATATCATCTTAATCCTAAAAATTACTTAGCAGGTGCTTTTGCTATGTTTTGTGCAAAATTAATTGATATTGATACAACTAAATTTTACAATGAAATTCTTGATAATATAGCTGCTGATTCTAATTTTAAAGCTAATATGCAAAAAAGTATGTTATTTTTAGTTAATAATAATTATATTTCTATGCTTCCTTATTTAGATGAAACAAAAAAAGATACGCCTTTGAGTTTGATTTTTGAAGCTATTGTTGCTAAAAATAATAACCTTAATAATCAAGTAGATGTGAAAATTGCTAAATTGCGTTCAGAGTTGCCTGAAGATATTTTGGCAAATATTTTGTATTTTAATTCTTTAAATTCAAATTTAAATATTAAAGAATATGCTCAAAATGCTCAAATTCATTTTAAAAATTTAAAACTTGATTATCGTAGTGTTTTTGGTGGGCCAAGTATCGCTAGGGAATTTTATGTTAATTTAATGCATATTGCAGGGCTTTTAAATTTAGAAAGACAGAAATTTAAAGAGTTGATTAATGTTTCAGGAGCAAAAGATGAGGGTATTTTACAAACTTTAGCTTATTTGGATATTTTTGCACAGCAATACGAGGAGGCTTATGCGCTTTATAATTCTTTGATTGATGATTATGGAGCTAAAGATACTAAAACTTTATTTTTAGCAGCTGTAGCAGCCGTAGGTGCAAATAATCCAAATTCAGCTATAGCGCTTTTGCAGCTTTCTAAACTTACAGATAAAAATAACAAAGAAAGTAAAGCAGCTCTTGGTATGTTGTATCAAGAAGTAAAGAACTATGAAGCTGCGATATCTCAGTATAAAACTTTACCTAATAATTTTAAGAGTGAATTTTTTACTTTTGATATTAATAACAACTAAAAATGCTTAGAAATTTCTAAGCATTTTTAGTTAAGCTTGAAGATCTAGAGTTTTTCCGCCTAGTTCATCGATGCGATCACTAACTTTTTTAAGTGCTGCATCTATTGTATCTTGACTGATTTGAGGAAGTTCTCCACCCCACATTTTTTCTGCTTGCTCAAATCCTTTTTTCATACCTTCAAGACCTTTTTTCAATTTTTCAACATCGTCGCCACCGCCTTTAATAACAAAATCCGCGATGCGATTGGCTGTATTTTCCACTCCAAAAAAACCATCTTCACTTACAAGTTGTTGAAGTTCATCTGTATTCATATCAAGTGGATTTTTGCCACTGTAGCCTAAGGATGCAAAATCAATATTTGTAAGTATAGATTTCGCAGTATCTAAATTGGCACCATTTAAAAGACTATCTAGTCCAGCTTGGGCATTGCTCGAACCTATTACAGCATTCATTGTTTGCTGTTGAAACTGAACTAGGTAAATTTGTGTAATGCCCTTTCCACCAAGTGCATTTAATTTTTCAAGGGTATTTTTATCTACATCCTTGCTAGAATTAGCACTTTGAACATTTTTGTCTTTTGTGTTTTCCTTAGCATCATCTGCCTTCTTATTGCTAACTTGTGTTTGTGCCATGCTAGCGATATTTGAAAAAGTATTCACTTGCATATTTGCTCCTTTGTGTGAGGCTTTAATTTATATCGACTTTTGACTTAAAAAATTTATAAGGACATTAAATTCCTTATTTTCAAAGGAATTTAATGTTTTATTGTAGATAATAAGTAATTTGCTCTTTATTGAGAATGCGGATAAGATTGCTAGTGCCTTCTACCCCTGTTGGAAAGCCTGCAGTTAGAAGATAGCATTTATCTTCATCCATAAAACCTTTTTCAACACTTGATCTTACAGAGTCTTTTAATAATTCTGTAAGTTCATTACTTTTGTTAACTAAAATCGCAGGATTAACTCCCCAAACTATGCTTAAAGAGTTTAAGGTTTTTTCAGAATGTCCTACTGCTATGATTTCTATATTTGGACGATATCTCGCAATCTTAATAGCAGATTTTCCGCTACTTGTTAAAGAAAAAATAGCATCAGCGTTAAGATCTGTTGCAAGATGAGCTGAAGAACGCATGATTTTATCTGTATTGTCTAAATCATTAAAATCATTAAATTTGTTATATGGATAGCGTTTTTCTGTTTCTATTATAGTTTGACACATTATATCAACAGCGTTTGCAGGATCTGTACCAACGGCACTTTCTTCACTTAGCATTACTGCATCTGTTCCATCTAGAACAGCATTTGCAACATCTGAAATTTCAGCTCTTGTGGCGGTTTTGCTTTTGGCTAATGAAAAAAGCATTTGAGTCGCAGTAATAACAGGCTTAGAGGCATTGTTTGCTTTTTGTATAATTTCTTTTTGGATATTAGGAACTTTATAATAAGGTACCTCAATACCTAAGTCTCCTCTTGCAACCATTATACCATCGCTAGATTTAATAATCTCATCAATATTTTCTACTGCATCAAATTTTTCAATTTTTGCAAAAATAGATATTTTTGCGTTATTTTGTGCTAAAATTTCACGAACTTCATCAATATCGTGCGCATTTTGTACGAAAGATATTGCTAAAAAATCTACTTCATTTTTTATACCCCAAAGTAAATCATTTTTATCTTTTTGTGTAATAACATCAATATTGATTTTAGTATTCGGAAAATTAATGCCTTTATTTGAGTTTAAAAAACCATCATTTTCTATAATGGTTTCAATTTTTTGATCATCTATGTTTTCTACTTTAGCACGAATTGATCCATCATATAGATAAATATATTCATCAATTTTTAACATATCTAAAATAGATTTTTGATTAATACTGATTTTATAATGATTTTGAGCAATCTTCTCCCCTAAAATTGTTTCACGATAAAAATCAAGTCTATCACCCTTTTTTAATTCAAATGGTTCTTTAAGTTCACCTGTACGAATTTTAGGACCACTAATGTCTTGTAAAATTCCAATACGAGTATGCAATTCTTTAGCTACTCTTCTTATGGTATCTAAGTTTTTTTTATGATACTCATGTGTTCCATGAGAAAAGTTTAAACGGAAAACATTTACACCATTGATAATCATTTGGTGTAGAATTTCTTCCTTTTCACTTGCTGGACCTACTGTGGCTACAATTTTTGTTTTTTTAAGCATGGTAAACTCCTTTTGAAATTATTGTAGCTAAAAATAGAAACAAAATGATTACAATAATTCTGAAGAAAATTTATCTTCGTTAAATTCCATTCCTAGGTAATTACATATAAGCTTTGCATCTCTTTCAGCATTTCCTAAACAACTTGTTGCCCCAGGACTTGGAGTCATATTGAAAATAATACCAGGGGTTTCTGTGATGCTTGCTTCACCTAGCATTAATTCTTCTTTAGTTTTATCAATAACTTGTGGTCTTACGCCTCCAAAACCTTTCGCATAATAAATATCGCTTGCTTTAAGACTTGGGACTATTTTTTTGGCATCTTTAACAAATAAGCTTTTATCAATAAAAGGTAGTTCAAAAAGATAATTATAAAAGATGTAATTTCTAATTGTTGCATCTTTAAACATATTAAAAGTTACTTTTAAAACAGTTTTATCAAGTTTTAGTGCTTCAAAAAATTCTGGAACTGATTTTAGACCATGATAACGTTCTAGTTTTGGAATAACAAGTGCAGTAGGTCCAAAGCGAGTGTTCATATTAGCAAGCAAATCAGGATCTCCATGAAGAGCTGCAAATGGAAGTTTAGGATTTTGCACCATATAAACCTTGCCATTTAAAAGTTTTTGTTTGGTTAAATAAAAACTTCCTGCAACAGGCCAACAAGACTTATCCATACCTAAGTTCATTTTATGTGCTAAATATAAAGAGTGCGCTCCAGCATTGACAACTACGCTTTTGGCATGGTATTCTTGATGATTTGAGGTTTTTAATATAAAAATATCATCCTTTTTTTCTATGTGAATAATTTCTTGATTAAAGGCAACGAAAGTATTTTTATTTTGTTTTTGGGCTTGTTCTATTAGATTTATACTCATTTTCCCAAAATCTACAGTTGTAAAAACCTCGCCGCTTTCAACACCCATGGCGCAGATATTTTCAGGTCTATCTTGATTGCAATCTTCTCCTAAAACAACCTTGGGTTCAATTTGTTTGATTTTTGCTTTATCGAAAAATTTTATATAAGGATAAAGTTCTTTAAATTCTTCATAGCGTTTTTTCATATAATCACATTCTATATCTCCAACAGCTAGAGCCATTTTTTGATGAGAAAACATGAAATTATTTTGCGCATTTTGCATGAGTCCATATTTAACTATCATATCAGCTGTTCTTTTTACTTTTCGCGCTTTTTCTAAAGTATAATTGGTTTCAATATCTCCACAATGAATGGTTTGAGAATTACTCGTTCCCTTAGAATTTAATGTTGCAGCTGTATTATATTTTTCTATCAAAGCAATATTTTTAATATTTGTATATCTTGCAAGCTCGTAAAATAATGCTGCTCCTGAAATTCCAGCTCCGATGACAAGCACATCAAATTCTTGTTGGCTCATTGTTTTTCCTTTTTTTATTTTAATAAACTTTTTTCTAAATAGAAGTTTAATTGAATTTGTTTTACAAAAAGTTAAATTTCATTAAGGTTTGATATCAATGAGAATTTTTGTAACATTTTTAATAAAGTAAATTGGGATTTTCTTTTATAATCTTTTTCATTCCTCGAAAGATTAAAAGTTTATCATAAATTGCGTGATCGAAATAATTTGCTAAAAATTGCCCATCTCCACCAGTGAAATAAAGCTTTTTATTTTGAGCGGCATCTTTTATCAGTAGGTAAATTCCTTTAAAAACACCATAACTTAAAGCATCCATGGTTTTTTGTGGGAATGCATCAAGACTAACTTGAGTGTTAAATTCACTTCTTAATCGTGGTGAAATATGGCTATAAATTTTTTTATAATTTGCAATACCTGGCAAGATAAAACCACCAAGATGTATAGAATTAGAAATAATATCAATTGTAATAGCACTACCTGCATCTACAACAACTCCATCTTCAATAGTATAACAAGCTGCTATGCGATCGATTCCTAATCCTTGATAAATTGTATCAAATAAAAAATAAGGTTCAAGATTGATAAATTTTTTTTGATTTTTTAAATGTTCTTTGAGATGTTCATTGACATTGATATAAAAAATTTTTTGTTCATTTTTAAATTCTAAAAACTGATCTATACTAAGAGTAAAATATTTGTTATCATCTAGGAAATTAGCATTTGAATTCCCAATATCACAGAGCAACATAGATATTAAATCCTTTCATTTCTAGATGATTTTTTGCTTTAGAGCAAAGAGAAGCCATACTAAAAAAATATTTGTTATTTATGTTAATTTGCTGTGCTAGATTTTCTAAAAATAAGGCATCTTTCATTAAAAATTTTGTTTTTCCTGTATACATAAAAAGAATGTTATTTTGATCTTTAGCACAAATATAACTTTTTTTTCTAGTCAACATACTTAAGTCATAGGGCTTTAAATTTAATTTTAAAGACTTTATTGTTTGTTCTAAAATTTTTATCATAGCAAATCTAAAATTTTATCTCCGTAGTAAAATTTACCATTCCCCATGAAAGAAATTTTATCAACAGCTTCTGAAAGTTTAAATACTTGTGTATTATCTAAATTTAGATTCATTTTGATAAGATAGCCTGTTTTTTCAAAAATATATAAATAATTATTGTATATATTGCTTTTTACAAAAATAGCAAATTCAAATTTTTTTTCTGCAATTTTTCTTAAGTTATAATCAGTTTTAATAATAGTGCCATCTTTTTCTAGTATAAAAATACCATCATCACTAAGTGTAACATCTTTTATGTCAGCGTCAAGATAAAGAGTTCTAGCAGGGCTTACAACAATGATTTTTTTAGCTGTTGCTGCTATAAGTTTATCTCCGATTACACTTAGATGGATTACATTGTTGAAAAAATTTTCTGCTGAAATAACCACATCTTTAATGACTTGAAGATTGTTTCTTGAAAGAATTAAAATTTTGCCATCTAGCGTTGGATATACGATGATATTGTCTAAAAATATAGGATTAGCGGTACGACTGTCTTGAGCTGGAGCTGAGGTTAGGGTTTGACTAAATTTAATACCCAAAGAACGATTTGCAAGAACTATAGTATTGTTTGCAAGTACAAGGGCTAAATCATCTCCATTAGAAGCTACTCCTACAACACTAGCGTCAAATTGAAAATTATAAATTTCATTATAAGAATTGTCAAAAATTTTTAAATTTCCATTATTATCTGCAGTAAAATATTCCCCATCTTGATAAGCTAGAAGCATATAATTTTTAGGAAGTTTAAACTTGTCTATGGAGATATTATTTTTTAAGATAGCTGTATTATTACTAAGTTTTGCAGAAACTAGATTCCAATCAACGATTTTACTTTTTAAATTGCTATTATGACTTAAATCTCCATCGGTTTGTTTTGGTTCAAAATATTGTCTTTTGGTGCCACAAGCACATAGAAATATTAAACAAAATAGTGTTAAAAATATTTTTTTCATTGTGTAATGCCTTGATAATGTTTGAGGTTTTTAGCTATTTGATTTAAACTTGAATTTTCTTTTATCTGAGAAAGTAAAACATTAGCTTCTTCGATTTTATTTTGCTCTAAAAGTTTGTAAGCTTCTAATAATTTATCATAATTTTTTAAAAATATTGATTTATCTCCTAAAGATAATGCAATAATATTTTTAAGTAAAGTGTTTGTTTGAGCATTATTATAAATTTGTTTTAGTTCATTTTGAAAGGCTGTATTATTAAGATCATTAATATTTTCTTTTAGTAAAAAGATAGTGTAAAGATTAGTATTTTTATTTTTAAGTTGTTCTAAAAGATTTTTATTGCTAGGATCTTGTATTAGATTGGCATAAATTTCATTTGCTTCTTTTGTTTTATAATCGTTTATTTTTGAGATTATAAAATTTCCAGCAAACCAAGCAACTAAAATTATCACAACAGCAGATATATAAAATTTATACTTGCGTATAAACCTCTCTCCTTTGATAAAATTTTCTATAAATTGTTCTTCCGTGTTAAGTTCATTTTTAACAGCTTTTAAATTATCTTTTAGTCCCAAAATTTATCCTTGAAAAAATATTTTTATTTTTTGTATAGAAAAATTATGATATTGTATCATATAAATTGCAAAATATCCTAAACAATTTAAAGCTTTTTATGATATAATTTTCAAAATTTTAACTTTTTTATTAAGGTTTAAGAAATGCAAATAGATGAGAAATTATTAAGCAAGCTTGAAAAATTAAGTGCTTTACAAATAACAAAAAACAGAAATGAAACCATTGCACAGTTAAGTGAAATTGTGAATTTTGTTGAAAAATTAAACGAACTTGATTTAGATTCCCAAGAGATTACTGTGAGTACTATAAAAGGTGGAGCTCCTTTGAGGATTGATGAGATAAGAAATAGCAATGTTATTGATGAGGTTTTAGATTGTGCTCCAAAAAAACAAGAACATTTTTTTGTTGTTCCTAAAATCATAGAATGATTAACTTAGCATTTAGTGCTTATTTGTAGAATAAATTTAAAACAAAAAATCAGAGAGTGATTGAAATGAATTTTTATTGGTTTGATGCTTTTATTTTAGGATTTACCTTGCTTTTAGGGCTTAAGGGTATTATCAATGGTTTGATAAAAGAAATTTTTGGACTTTTGGGTATTATTGGTGGTGTTTTTATTGCTTCACAATATGCAACTCAAGCAGCTGAATTTATACAAAGTACTTTTTATAAGATAGAAAATCAAAGCTTAGCTGGATTTGCTGGATTTTTAGCCATATTAATTATTTTTTGGATAGTTTGTTTATTGGTGAGTAATTTTCTTTCTAGGTTGATTAAATTAAGTGGCCTAGGTTTTTTAGATCGTATTGGTGGCTTTATATTTGGTGGAGCAAAAATCTTTTTAATTTTTGCAATTTTGGTTTTTTGTGTGGCAAGAATTGATTTTTTAAATGATAAATTAGATAATTTTGCTAAAAATAGCTATACTTTAAATTTACTTAAAGAAACGGGATCTTTTATTATGAATCAACCTTTAACAGAAAATAGTCTAGATCATGCTAGTGAAAAGTTGCAAGATATTGTAAGTGATTTAAACAATACTCAAAAAGGGGAGTGATATGCTGATAGAAAATGTGGAATATGATGTTTTACTTGAGAGATTTAAAAAAATATTAAGACAAGGCGGACTTAAATATACCAAGCAAAGAGAAGTACTTTTAAAAACTCTTTATCACAGTGATACTCATTACACACCCGAAAGTTTATATATGGAAATCAAACAAGCTGAACCTGATTTAAATGTAGGAATTGCAACTGTTTATCGTACTTTAAATTTACTTGAAGAAGCAGAAATGGTAACTTCCATTTCTTTTGGTTCAGCAGGTAAAAAATATGAGCTTGCTAATAAACCTCACCATGATCATATGATATGTAAAAATTGCGGAAAAATTATAGAGTTTGAAAATCCTATTATAGAAAGACAGCAAGCCTTGATTGCAAAAGAACATGGTTTTAAACTTACAGGGCATTTGATGCAGCTTTATGGTGTTTGTGGTGATTGTAATAATCAAAAAGCAAAGGTAAAAATATAAATGTTTGATAATATTTTAGAGCAGCAAAGAATAGAAAAAGCTAAAGAGTTAAAAAATTTAGGGATTAATCCTTATCCTCATTTTTTAGAAAAGGAAATGTCTTTAAAGACTTTTAAGGATAAATTTTCTTATATTTTAGAGCAAGTTGAAAAAAGAGATGAAAGTGTCAATGCTGTTGTTGCAGGACGTTTGAAACTTTTGCGTATAGCTGGGAAATCAATTTTTGCAAACATTGAAGATGAGGATACAAATTTACAAATTTATTTTAGTAAAGATAGCGTAGGCGAAGAGCTTTATACGATTTTAAAAAAGAATTTAGAGGTGGGTGATATTGTTTTGGTTAAAGGTTTTCCTTTTGTAACTAAAACAGGTGAATTTAGTTTGCATGCAAGCGAAGTAAAACTCGCTACAAAAGCTATTGTTCCTTTACCTGAAAAATATCATGGATTAACAGATATTGAGCAAAGATATCGTAAACGTTATGTTGATATGATAATGAATGTCGAAGTTAGAAAAGATTTTTTAGTGCGTTCTAAAGTGGTGAGTTTAATCCGTCATTTTTTTGAAAATAAAGGCTTTTTAGAAGTAGAAACTCCTATGATGCATCCGATTGCAGGTGGAGCAAACGCTAAGCCTTTTGTAACTTTTCATAATTCTTTAGGCGTAGAAAGATTTTTAAGAATTGCTCCAGAACTTTATCTTAAAAGACTTATAGTAGGTGGTTTTGAGGCGGTTTTCGAAATCAATCGTTGTTTTAGAAACGAAGGTATGGATTTAACTCATAATCCCGAATTTACAACTATAGAATTTTATTGGGCCTATCATAATTATAAAGATTTAATGGATTTAACCGAAGAACTTTTTGCTTTACTTTTGGATAAACTTAATTTAGGAAAAACAATAGAATTTGATGGAAAAATGATAAATTTTTCCAAACCTTTTGAAAGAATAACCTATAAAGACGCACTTTGTAAGTATGGTGGTTTAGATAGGGATTTAATCGAAGATAAGGAAAAAATTCTTACTAAATTAAAAGCAGATGGTTTTGAAGCGAATGAAAAGCTTGAACTTGGACATTTGCAAGCTGAACTTTTTGACAATTATGTGGAAGAAAAATTGATCAATCCTACTTTTGTGATTGATTTTCCTATTTCCATAAGTCCTTTATCAAGACGTAGCGATGAGGATTCTCAGATTGCTGAGAGATTTGAGTTGTTTATTTGCGGAAGAGAATTGGCAAATGGTTTTAATGAGCTTAATGATCCTCTTGATCAATATGAGAGATTTTTAAAACAAATTGAAGCTAAAAATGCAGGCGATGAAGAGGCTTGTGAAATGGATGAAGATTTTGTAAATGCTTTGGGTTATGGAATGCCTCCAACGGCAGGGCAGGGCATAGGTATAGATAGACTTGTTATGCTTTTGACAAATAAAAAATCCATTCGTGATGTGATATTGTTTCCTGCAATGCGTCCATTAAAATCAGAACTAAAGGAGAAAGAATGAGTTTAGAAATGTTTGATAAAGAAATTTTTGATTTAACAAACAAAGAGTTAGAGCGTCAATGTGAAGGTCTTGAAATGATAGCGAGTGAAAATTTCACTTTACCTGAAGTAATGGAAGTTATGGGAAGCATCTTGACAAACAAATACGCAGAAGGTTATCCGGGTAAAAGATATTATGGTGGTTGTGAATTTGTTGATGAGATTGAAACTCTAGCCATTCAAAGATGTAAAAAACTTTTTAATTGTAAATTTGCTAATGTTCAGCCTAATTCAGGTTCTCAAGCTAATCAAGGTGTTTATGCGGCTTTGATTAATCCAGGTGATAAAATTTTAGGAATGGATTTAAGTCATGGTGGACATTTAACTCATGGTGCAAAAGTAAGTTCTTCAGGTAAAATGTACGAAAGTTGTTTTTACGGCGTAGAACTTGATGGAAGAATTGATTATGAAAAAGTAAGAGAAATTGCTAAAAAAGAAAAGCCAAAATTAATAGTTTGTGGAGCTAGTGCTTATGCAAGAGTGATTGATTTTGCTAAATTTAGAGAAATCGCTGATGAAGTAGGCGCCTATCTTTTTGCTGATATAGCACATATTGCAGGTCTTGTTGTAGCAGGCGAACATCCAAGTCCTTTTCCACACGCTCATGTAGTAAGTTCAACTACGCATAAAACTTTGCGTGGCCCAAGAGGTGGTATTATTATGACAAATGATGAAGAGCTTGCTAAAAAAATTAATTCTGCCATTTTTCCAGGTATTCAAGGTGGTCCTTTGATGCATGTAATTGCTGCAAAAGCAGTAGGATTTAAATTTAATCTTAGCGATGAGTGGAAAGTCTATGCAAAACAAGTAAGAACCAATGCTCAAGTTTTAGCTAATGTTTTAATGGATAGAAAATTTAAACTTGTTAGCGATGGAACGGATAATCACCTTGTTTTAATGAGTTTTTTAGATCGTGAATTTAGTGGAAAAGATGCAGATTTAGCTCTTGGAAATGCAGGTATTACTGCAAATAAAAATACCGTTCCAGGAGAGATTAGAAGTCCTTTTATCACAAGTGGATTAAGACTTGGAACTCCAGCCCTTACTGCCAGAGGTTTTAAAGAAAAAGAAATGGAAATTGTGTCAAATTATATTGCAGATATTTTAGATGATATTAATAATGAAAAATTACAAAAGAATATTAAACAAGAATTAAAAAAACTTGCAAGTAATTTTATTATTTATGAAAGGGCTATGTTTTGATTTCACCAATGGATATGTCGCTAATTAAAATAATTGGCGATCATTATTATATAAGACGCGATAAAATTGTAAATAAAATTACACATAGAGGTCGCTTATTTTTTGATAAATTTGAAAGAGTTGATGCTCCTTTAAATTTAAATGTCATGAGAGAACACGCTGCTAAAAAAATTGTTGTCGCTCATGATTTAATAACAAAAGATAATAAAGTAGAAAATATTGTCTTTGATTATAATGGTTTTAATGCTGAAAGATTTTATCACCGTGCACAACTTATTTTAAGAGAAGAAGGTTTTATAAATTTCACAGCCTATAAGACTAAAACTCCAGGACATTTACATCTTTATATTCATAAAGGACATACGGCGTTAAACGAAGGTTATTCTTTAGCGTCTAAACTTTCAATGATGTTTGCAAGTAAAATGCCAGTAGAATGGAAGGTGTTTCCTAGCATGGATGTACCTAGGGAATTTAATATTTTAATATTGCCTTATGAGGTTTATCAAAAAGAACGAGGAAGTTCTTGGTCTAAGCATATGTAAGAAAGGACAAATTATGGAAAATCAAAAAAATGAATTTGATGATATTATTTTAGAAAAAAGTAATAAAAGTGAAAAAGTAAAAAAAATTCTTTTACGAGTTATTGCTTTAGTTATTTTGTTTTTAGCTATCATGATAGTTATGAAGCTTATTAATGGTAGTGGTGATGAAAATACGCAAAATCAAAGTGTATTGCCAAGTGAACCTATAGCAACTCAAGACAATAACAATGATACTTCTTTTGAAAGTATGCCAATTACAGATAATACTTCAGCAGAAGATCAATTTGAGGCATTAAGAAAACAATTTCAAGATGAACAAAATACAACTCAAAATACAACAACCTCTAGTTCAAATAACAATGATACTACAAATTTTGCTATGCCTGATCAAGAAGTTCCAGCAGAACCAACAGCAACTACTTCAGAAAATACCACTCCACAAGCAAGTACTCCTAAACAAGAAGTAACACAAACTGCAAAACCTAAAGAAGAAGCAAAAAAACAAACAGCTGTAAAAAAAGAAAAAGAAAGTGCAAAACAAACCCCTAAAAAAGAACAAAATGCAAATGATTTATTTAAAAATGTTGATGCTAAACCTGTACATCCAAGTGGTTTAGCATCGGGTATTTATGTGCAAATTTTCTCAGTAAGTAATTTGGATCAAAAATCAAAAGAACTTGCTTCTGTAAAACAAAAAGGTTATGATTATAAACTTTATAAAACTACAGTTGGAGGTAAAGAAATTACCAAGGTTTTAATAGGACCATTTGAAAAGGCAGATATTGCAGCAGAACTTGCTAAAATCCGTAAGGATATTGCAAAAGATGCTTTTTCTTTTACTTTAAAATGAAATTTTTAGCAGTTATAGGCGATCCTATTTCTCACTCTAAATCGCCTAGAATGCATAATAATGCCATCAAAGCCTTAGGACTTGATAGCATTTATACACGCTATCATTTAAGAAATGCTAACTGTTTAAGAGAAGATTTTTTTAAATTAGGACTTAGTGGAGCTAATATTACTTTGCCTTTTAAGGAAAAAGCTTTAGATATTGCTGATGTGAAGGATGATTTTGCTAGAAATATTGGCTCTGCAAATACTTTATGCTTAAAAGAAGATAAAATTTACGCTTATAATACTGATGCTTTAGGTTTTTTAGAAGCTATTAAGGATTTTGATAATATAAAAAAAGCTTTGATTTTGGGTGCCGGAGGTACAGCTTTGGCGCTTGCTTATGCATTAAAACAAAAAGGCGTAGAAGTGTATATAGCTAATCGTAGTAAAGAAAGATTTAAAGATTTTTTAGCTTATCCAACTTATCTTTATAAAAACTTGCAAGATTTTGACTTTGATTTGGTTGTAAATTCAACTTCTGCTGGATTAAAAGATGAAAATTTACCTTGTGATAGAGAGCTTTTAGATAGAATTTTACCTAAAGCTAAATTTGCTTTTGAGGTAATTTATAGCAGAGAAACACCTTTTTATAGATTGTGTAAAGAGTATCATTTAAAAATTAAAGATGGACTTGGTATGCTTTTATGGCAAGGGGTTTTTGCTTTTGAGCTTTTTTTTGAAATACGAGATAAAAGAGAGATGATAAAAAATGCAATGCAACAGGCATTGATTTTAAAGTAGAATGATAGTTATTTTTCTTGTATAAGAAAATCTTATTTTTTGTGTGAGAAAGTTTAATTTTCCCACAAGTTTTATCATTCAAATATTTCTACCCCATCTTGATTTTTACTTTGATTATTTTGATTTGTTGAAGATGGATTTGTAGGAATATTTTGTGTAGGCGTGTTTTCAATTGTATTATTTTGATTAGAATTTGTTTGAGGTAAGCTTTCTTCAAAGGTAGCATCGCCATCAAAACTATTAAAACCACTGTTTGTATTAGGTATAGTTTTGCCTATGTCTGTTGCTTTTGGTAGATTGTTATAAAGTGTATTTAATGTATTTTTATAAAAAGCTAAAAAACTTTTATCAATTTCAAAAGCAGGTTGCTCTAAACCTTTATTGAGTTGAGTTGGTACGGTGGAGATAGTAGTTTTAAACATATTAACCCCATCATCATTTTTAATAGGATAGTTAAGCGCAACTAAAGAATCTAGTTTAGTGCTACTTGAAAGATTGGTTGAATTTTGTGGATTGTGTGCATCTATAAAATCTATTTTACCTTTAAAATTTATACCTAAATTGGATTTTACATAATCTCCACTCATAAAATTGCTTGTTTTTTGTGCATTTTTTTCTTCCGTATAAATACTGATTGAACTTTTAAGAGTGTAGTCTGGATTAGTAGTAACTATTTTATAGCCTTTTAATTGAGCGATGGTTTTGATCTGCTCTTCTAAATTTTGTTTTAAAAGATCAATTTCTTTTTCTATGCGAATTTTAAGCACTGAATTTTCAAAATAATCAGAATAATTGTTATTTTGTTCTATATTAATAGGCTCAAGAGCAATGCTTACTCCAGAATCAATAGGTTCAACCTTTGTTGGAACTTGGGGTTTAAAATTTGGCATAGAAACATTGACAAAATTACTGCTTGTACCCCCACAAGCTGCTAAAATTAACATACTACTAGCAAGTAAAATATATTTTTTCATTTTTTACCTTTATTTAATGTGTTTGTGCTAATTATAGCAAGTTAAAGTTTTTTTGTTATATTTTTATAAAAGAAAATTAGGAAAGATATATGGAATTTTGGCAGCATATTTATTCAAATTTTAATGTTATAGCTTTTAGCATCTTTGGTTTAAAGGTGCATTGGTATGGCATTATGTATGTTATAGCTTTGCTTTTGGCTTTGCTTTTGGCTAAATTTTTTGTAAGAAAATTTCAACTAGACATTAATGAAAAACATTTGGATAGTTATTTTATATGGGTTGAAATAGGAGTTATTTTAGGTGCAAGGCTTGGATATATTTTGATTTATGATGCAAATACTATGTATTATATTACTCATCCTTGGCAAATTTTTAATCCTTATATTAATGGTGAATTTGTAGGTATTCGAGGTATGAGTTATCATGGAGCAATTATAGGATTTTTGATAGCTACTTTATTGTTTTGCAAAAAATATAAAACAAATCCTTGGATTTTTCTTGATTTGGTCGCTTTAAGTGTTCCATTGGCTTATGTTTTTGGTCGTATAGGAAATTTTTTAAATCAAGAGCTTTTTGGTCGCATTACAAATGTGCCTTGGGGAATTTATGTTGATGGAGTATTGCGTCATCCATCGCAACTTTATGAAGCATTTTTAGAAGGTATTGTTGTTTTTATTATAGTTTATTTAGCAAGATTTAAGCAAAGTTTTCAAGGGGAATTGATTCTTGTTTATGCTGGTGCTTATTCATTGGCAAGATTTATATGTGAATTTTATCGCGAGCCTGATTTTGGTATAGGTTTTGTTTTATGGGGTATGAGTATGGGGCAAATTTTAAGTTTTATAATGTTTATAACAGCTTTGTTAGTTTATATTTGTATAAAGTTTAAAAAAGTAAATATTTAATCTATCTTAAAGACTTTTGTAATATAATGAAATGGATTTTTTTAATTTCTTTTTACAAAGGAGTAAAGATGCGTGAGCTTATCGAAGGTTATTTGGGTAAGAGCATTGAGGGCAAAAAAAGTAAAATGCCTGCGAAATTAGACTTTATCCAAAGTGCTTCAGGGCTTTTTTTAGGTCTTTTTATGTGGGTGCATATGCTTTTTGTTTCTACAATTTTAGTCAGTGAGGATTTTTTTAATTCTGTGGTCCATTTTTTAGAATTAAAATTTGTTTATGATAATCCTGTTATGAGTTATCTTACTTCATTTTTAGCCGCCTGTGTTTTAGTGGTTTTTTTCGTTCATGCTTTACTTGCAATGAGAAAATTTCCTATTAATTATCGCCAGTATCAAATACTAAGAACACACAGTAAAAAAATGAATCACAGCGATACTTCGTTATGGTGGGTTCAAGCTTTTACAGGTTTTATTATGTTTTTCTTAGGTTCTGCTCATCTTATTTTTATTGTAACCAATGCAGATAAAATTAGTGGTGATATGTCAGGAGATAGGGTTGTAAGTCATTTTATGTGGCTTTTTTATGCTGTTCTTTTAGTGTGTGTTGAGCTTCACGGAAGTATAGGTCTTTACAGACTTTGTGTTAAATGGGGTTGGTTTGAAGGAAAAAATGCAAAAGAAAGTCGTAAAAAGCTTAAAACTGCTAAATGGATAATCAGCATTTTCTTCCTAGTTTTAGGTGTATTAAGTCTTGCAGCATTTATAAAAATAGGTTATGAAAACTACCAAAATCAAACCCAAACTACTGCGATGATAAAAAACTACAATGGAGCAAATTATGAATATACAATATAGTGATGCTTTAGTAATAGGCGGAGGATTAGCAGGTCTTAGAGCGGCTATTGAAGTAGCAAAGAGTGGCCAAAGTGTAACACTTTTAAGTATTTGTCCAGTGAAGCGTTCTCACTCTGCAGCGGTGCAAGGAGGTATGCAGGCAAGTTTAGCAAATGGGGCAAAAGGTGAGGGTGATAATGAAGATCTTCACTTTGCAGATACAGTAAAGGGAAGTGATTGGGGCTGTGATCAAGAAGTAGCAAGAATGTTTGCTCAAACTGCACCAAAAGCAGTGCGTGAACTTGCGGCTTGGGGTGTGCCTTGGACTAGAGTTACTAAAGGTCCAAGAACTGTTGTAATCAATGCACAAAAAACTGTGATTGAAGAAAAAGAAGAAGCGCACGGGCTTATTAATGCTAGAGATTTTGGTGGAACTAAAAAATGGAGAACTTGCTATATCGCAGATGCAACAGGGCATTGTATGCTTTATGGTGTAGCAAATGAAGCTATTAAACATCAAGTAAAAATCATTGATAGAATGGAAGCAGTAAGAATTATCCATGATGGTAAAAAATGCTTAGGTGTGATCGCTAGAGATTTAACTAATGGACAACTCATTGCTTATATTGCAAGAGGAACCATGATAGCAACAGGGGGTTATGGTAGAATTTATAAACAAACTACAAATGCAGTAATTTGTGAAGGAACAGGTGCGGCTATCGCTCTTGAAACGGGACTTTGCAGACTTTCAAATATGGAAGCAGTGCAATTTCACCCAACTCCTATTGTACCAAGCGGTATTTTGCTTACTGAGGGCTGTCGTGGTGATGGTGGAATTTTACGTGACGTGGATGGATATCGTTTTATGCCTGATTATGAACCAGAGAAAAAAGAACTTGCAAGCCGTGATGTGGTAAGTCGTAGAATGATGGAGCATATTCGCAAAGGTAAAGGTGTAAAAAGTCCTTATGGGGATCATTTATGGCTTGATATTTCTATATTGGGTCGTGCTCATGTGGAAAAAAATCTCCGCGATGTACAAGATATTTGCAAAACTTTCAATGGTATTGATCCAGCAGATGAAGGTCCAAAAGGTTGGGCGCCAGTTCTTCCAATGCAGCATTATTCTATGGGTGGAATTAGAACTAAACCAACAGGTGAAAGTCAATGGTTAAACGGACTTTTTGCTTGTGGAGAAGCAGCTTGCTGGGATATGCACGGATTTAATCGTTTAGGTGGAAATTCATGTGCTGAAACTGTTGTAGCAGGTATGATAGTGGGAGATTATTTTGCAGATTATTGTAAAAATAATGGTGAAGTAATTGACACAAATGTAGTAAAAGACTTCTTAACTAAAGAGTATCAATATTTAAAATCTTTAGTAGATAAAGAGGGTAAACATAATGTTTTTGAAATTAAAAATAGAATGAAAGAAATTATGTGGGATAAGGTGGCCATCTTTAGAACAGGTGAAGGTTTGAAAGAAGCAGTAGATGAACTTGAAAAACTTTATAAAGATTCTCAAGATGTTAAAGTACATTGTAAAGAACTTGATTGTGCAAATCCAGAGCTTGAAGAAGCGTATAGAGTGCCAAGAATGTTAAAAATAGCACTTTGCGTAGCTTATGGAGCGCTTTTAAGAACAGAAAGTCGTGGGGCGCATTATAGGGAAGATTATCCAAAAAGAGATGATTTAAATTGGATGAAAAGAACCAATACTTTTTGGGTAGAAGGCGAAACCTTACCACGCATAGAATATGAAGAGCTTGATATTATGAAAATGGAAATTCCACCAGCATTCCGTGGATATGGAGCTAAAGGAAATATTATAGAAAATCCTTTAAGTGAAAAACGCCAAGCTGAAGTGGATGCAATACGTGAAAAAATGGAAGCTGAAGGCAAAGGTCGTTATGAAATTCAAAACGCTTTAATGCCTTATGAATTACAAGCTAAATATAAAGCACCAAACCAAAGAATAGGAGTTGATTATGAGTAGAAAATTGACAATAAAGGCATTTAAATACAATCCTTTAAGCAAAATTTCTAAACCACATTTTGTGACTTATGAGCTTGAAGAAACTCCTTTTATGACGGTTTTTGTATGTTTGACTTTGATCCGTGAAAAAATGGATGCAGATCTGAGTTTTGACTTTGTTTGTCGTGCAGGGATTTGCGGATCTTGTGCGATGATGATTAATGGAGTGCCAAAACTTGCTTGTAAAACTTTGACTAAAGATTATCCTGATGGAGTGATAGAGCTTATGCCTATGCCTGCATTTAGACATATTAAAGATTTAAGCGTGAATACAGGCGAGTGGTTTGAAGACATGTGTAAACGTGTTGAAAGCTGGGTGCATAATGAAAAAGAAACTGATATTTCTAAACTTGAAGAACGCATTGAGCCAGAAGTTGCGGATGAAACTTTTGAACTTGATCGTTGTATAGAGTGTGGAATTTGTGTAGCTTCTTGTGCAACTAAACTTATGCGCCCAAATTTCATAGCTGCTACAGGGCTTTTAAGAACAGCTAGATATTTACAAGATCCGCATGACCATAGAAGTGTGGAAGATTTTTATGAATTAGTAGGCGATGATGATGGTGTTTTTGGTTGTATGTCATTGCTTGCTTGTGAAGATAATTGCCCTAAAGAATTACCTTTACAAAGTAAAATCGCTTATATGAGAAGACAACTTGTCGCTCAAAGAAATAAATAAATCTTTCCCCTTTTTAAGGGGAAGATTGTGAAAGAATTATTCCAAAAAATTTGGCAAAATGAACTCCAATTTTTAAATTTTGATGCTAAATTTCAAGATAAAAGCAAACTTGATACAGCCGAGTGTGCGATTATTTTAAGTGTCAATAAAGACAATTATGAAAGATATTTTCTCTTAAAAGAATTTCAAGAGCTTTGCAAAAAAATTGATTTAAGAGTGGATATTTTTAGTATACAAAATGCTCAAATTTGTATTTTAAATTTTTTTAAATCAGGTTTTATTTCAAAGCAAGATTTGCTTAAGGCTCTAAAAATTTTAGAAAAAATTTCAAAAAATACTGAAATGCTTGATTTTATTTCACAAGAAAAAGTTCAAAGTATAGATCAAAAAGCTTTATTTCAAAATGATTTTAAAGAATTAAACACCATTAATTTAGAGCTTCAAAAGCTAAGTTTTGATGAAAATTTAAAATCAAGACTTCAAAAAACTTTGGAAAAATTTCAAAATTTAGAGTTTAATATAGCCATCACTGGCGTGATGAATGCAGGAAAATCAAGTCTTTTAAATGCTCTTTTAAAAGAAGATTTTTTAGGGGTTTCAAACATACCTGAAACAGCTAATTTAACAGTATTAAGCTATGGTAAGAGTGAAGAAGCAAAGATATATTTTTGGGATAAAAAAGAATGGCAAAATATACTTGAAAGTTCGCACTTTAATGCAGATTTAAAAGAATTTATTGACAAGCTGGATAAGAGTGTAAATATAGAGGATTTTATCAAGGATAAACCTTTAATACAAAATATCGCACTTTGTGAACTTAAAAATTTCAGTTCAGCTAAAAATAAAATTTCAGCTTTAATTAGAAAAATAGAAATTAAAAGTCATTTAGATTTTTTAAAAAATAATATTTCCATAGTTGATACTCCAGGGCTTGATGATGTTGTAGTTCAAAGAGAAATTGTTACAAATGAGTATCTTAGAGAAAGTGATTTTTTAATTCATTTAATGAATGCTTCTCAAAGCTTGACTCAAAAAGATGCAGACTTTTTGGTGCATTGTCTTTTAAATTCAAGGCTGAGTAAGTTTTTAATTGTTTTAACTAAAGCGGATTTGTTAAGCAAAAAGGATTTAGAAGAAGTCATTGTTTATACCAAGGAAAGCTTAAAATCAAGACTTGTGGATTTAGATGAAAATTTAGTGGAAAAGATTGATTTTTTATGTGTGAGTGCTAAAATGGCAAGTGATTTTTATAAGGGTTTAGCACCTAAGGAAAGTTTGCAAAAAAGTGGTATGCAAGAATTTGAAAACTATCTTTTTAACGAGCTTTATGCAGGAGAAAAAAGCAAGATTGCCTTAAGAGCTTACAAAAAAGAATTACATTTGGAACTTAAAAATATTCTAAGCGAATATGAAATGCAAAATCGTCTTATTAAGGAGAATAAACAAGGTGTAAGTGAAGAAAATCAAAAGCTTTTACTTGAACTTCAAAAGCAAAATATCTTATTAAAAGAAGCACAAGATGAAATTTCAAATTCCGTTGCAAAACTTAAAAATATAGATAGTGGCATAGATAATCTTGTTTTACTTTTGGCTAAAAAATTAAAAGAACGCTTGATAGATGAGTTTAAATATTTGAAAAATAATGCACAAAAGCTTAATCTTTCTCGTATTTTAAATATAGTTGATATTACCACAAAAGATGGGATTAATGATATTTTAAGAGAAATTAAATTTGAAAATATTAAAAAAATCGAGGAGCTTAAAACAAATTTATCTTTAAAATATGATTTTTTAAAAGATGATTTTGATAATGGTTTTGAAGGTTTTAAAGATGGAATTTCAAAAAATATAGATAGTATTTTTCAAAGCGAAAAATTTGCACTTTTAAGATTGAAAATTGAAAAATTAAGCAATCTAAAATCAGATTTATATGAGCTTGAAACGAATTTAGATACGGTTATTTTTGATACTTTTAAAGAATTTAAAATGAGCGAAATTTTAAACTCTTTAAATATCAATGGAGCATTTTTTGAGTTTTTAAATGATAAATTAAAACATTATGAAAAAAATCAAAAATCAAAATTAGAAAGTCTTGAAAAAGTTTTACAGAGTCTGAAAAATCAAGATGCCAATATTTTAAATTCTTTTAAAGAAAATTTAGAAAAAATTGAAAAATTAAAACAACTTGAAATGGGGCTTTTAAATGCAGATTAATCTTTTAAATGATTTTATAAAAGCCTATGAAAATACCTATAGTGTGAGTTTTGATGACAGTTTTAAAGGGCGTATTCAAGAGCTTTGTAAGGAACTTAATGAGCCTTTTATGCACGCAAGTTATGCTTTAGAAAATGAATTAAAAGAGCTTGTGTTTTCTTTGGATAAGAATGTTAATATCGCTATTATAGGGCAGTTTTCAAGTGGTAAATCAAGTTTGCTAAATTTGATCTTAGGGCGTGATTGTTTGCCTACGGGTGTTGTTCCTGTTACTTTTAAACCTACTTTTTTACGCTATGCAAAAGAATATTTTTTAAGAGTAGAATTTGAAGATGGAAGTGATATTATCACAAATATAGAAAAATTAGCCTTTTATACGGATCAAAGAAATGAAGTAAAACAAGCAAAAAGTTTGCATATTTTTGCACCCATTCCTTTACTTGAAAAAATCACTCTTGTAGATACTCCAGGTTTAAATGCAAATGAAAATGATACTTTAACAACTCTTGATGAGCTTAAAAATATTCATGGGGCGATTTGGTTAAGTTTAATTGATAATGCAGGTAAAAAAAGTGAAGAAGATGCCATAAAAGCAAATTTAGAACTTTTAGGAGAAAATAGCATTTGTGTATTAAATCAAAAAGATAAATTAAGCGCAGAAGAGCTAGATAATGTTTTAAATTATGCAAAAAGTGTGTTTTTAAAATATTTTAATGAGCTTATTGCTATTTCTTGCAAAGAAGCTAAAGATGAGCAAAGCTATGAAAAATCTAATTTTCAATCTTTGCTTGATTTTTTAACTCAGCTAGATACAACAGCTTTAAAAGAAAAATTTGTTAAAAGAAAAATTTTAAATTTATGCGAAATTTTAGAAGATGAAAACCAACTTTTTGTAGGTATTTTTGATCGTTTATTAAATCAATTTCAAAGTTATGAAAAGCATTTACTTTTAGCGTATGAAAATTTTTTAAAAGAGATTGAAATTTTAAATCATCAGATTTTAGAACAGCTTAAAAGCATTAGCGAAAGAATTTCTAGTGAAATTTTTGCAAGTGTTAAGGAAAAAGATGCTTATTTTTACAAAGAAAGCAAAGGATTTTTAAAGAAAGATTTATACACAAGATATGATTATAAAGCGCCTTATATTTCAAGCGACGATGCTTTTTTGGCGATGTTTTATAATAGTGATGTGATGAGTAAAGAGTTTAAAAAAATCAAAAATGAACTTTATAAATCTTTTGAAGAAATCAAGATGAAATTAAAAGACTTTATAAACATACTCGAGAGAGAAATTTTATTTTTTAAAGCAGAATTTTCAAACATACAAAAAGATCATATTTTCCAAAGTGATAAAAATTTTAGTGAATTAAGAGCTTTTTGCAATGCAAGTGATGAGTACTTTTTGAAAGATTTTAAAGAGCTTTTATTTAAAAGTATTTTAGAACTTGATTTATTTTTTGAAAAATTAAATCTTAAGGCTTTTACAAATTATGAAAATGCTACAAAACTAAGCCTTGCATTTTTTAGTCGTAAAATCAATGAAAGCCGTGTTCTTTATGAGCTTGATAGTTCTGAATTTGTACTTTTTTATCCTAAAAAAAGTGAAATTTATGAAAGAGTTTTAAATGAATTAAATGTTTATGAGTTTGAAGCTTTGCTTATTAATAAACCTATTTTGACAAAAATTGCAAAAAATTTTTTAGAACAAAGTCAAATTTTAATCCAAGAAAAAAGTAAATTTTTAGATCTTAAAAAAGCAGAACTTCGAAAAAGAAGAGTACAGATTTTAAATGTTAGAGAAAGTATAAAGGAAGATTGATGAGAATATTTTTAGCTTTATTTTTATTTTTTAATTCATTACTTGCATTAAGTGAATTAGAAGAAGGTTTAAAACTTTATGAAGCAAATAAATTTGATAAAGCTTATGAAATTTTTAAAAGCCTTTGTGAAAAAGATATTTCTAAAGCTTGTTTTTCTTTAGCTTTTATGTACGAAAGTGCTAAGGGTATGAGTAAGGATTTAAATCAAGCTTATAAATTTTATGATAAAGCTTGCAAATTAGGTTTAGCAAGTGCGTGTTCTAATATGGCTTTGCTTTTGCAAAATCAAGGTTATAAAAATGAAGCTCTTTTGGCTTTTAATAAAGCTTGTACTTTAGGAGAATCGTTAAGTTGTAATAATATAGCTTTATTTTATGAAAAAGAAAAAGATGGACAAATGGCCTCAAGTTTTTATAAAAGATCTTGTGATTTAAAAAATGCAAGAGCTTGTTATCAATTAGGGTCTTTATATGATAAAGGAGAGCTTGTTAAAGCAAGTGTAAAATCTGCTCTTGCTTTTTATTCTAAATCTTGCACTTTAGGTTTTGGTGAGGCTTGTTATTTGCTAGGACGCTATAATCAACTAGAAAAACAAGATCTAACAAAGGCAAAAAGATATTTTGGTATGGCTTGTGATCAAAAACATCAAGAAGCTTGTGCAGCTTATAAAGAACTTAATTCTAAAGATATAGAGCTTTATTAAAAGTTCTATTTTCATTACTTTCAAAGATATACTTAAATAAAATTAAGAATAACACAAAATTTATCGCTTTTTAAAGTTAAATTTATATTAATAGGACTAATATATTCTTGTTTAAATTATTATCAAGGAGAAGTAATGCAAGACAATATTATTGATCGCAGAAGCTTTTTTAAACTAGGGCTTTTAGGTGGTTCTGTAGTAGCAGCTAGTACTATAGGTGGTGGTGCTGTTTTAAAGGCAGCAGAACTTACGCATTCGCATCAAGCTTCACAAGGAAAATCAAATAAAGTTAGAGGTAGAATGTTTTTTCAAACTCAAACTGAATTTGATACCTTAAGTGCAGCCTGTGAAAGAATTTATCCTAAAGATGAGCAAGGAGAAGGAGCTATAGGTTTAGGCGTACCTTATTTTATCGATAATCAGCTAGCTAGTGCTTATGGTTATAATGATAGAGAATATATGCAAGGACCTTTCATTGAGGGTAAAGCTGAACAAGGCTATCAAACTCCTATGCAACGCAAAGATATTTTTTTAGAAGGTGTGCATGCTCTTGAAGAAAATGCTCAAAAGCGTTATAAAAAATCTTTTTCTCTGCTTAAAGGTGGAGATCAGGATAAAATTCTAAGCGATTTTGAAAAAGGAAAAATTCAAACTACGGGTTTTAAATCTTCTTATTTTTTCACTCTTTTAAGAGATATGACAGTAGCTGGAGTTTTAGCTGATCCAATTTATGGTGGAAATGATAATAAAAATGGTTGGAGAATGATGCAATATCCAGGCGCACAAATGAGCTATGTGGATAAAATTGCAAGTGATGAATTTTTTAACATTGAACCTATGAGTTTAGCAGATATGGAGAGTTAAAATGGCTGAAGTATTAAAAAAAGTAGATGTGGTAACAGTTGGAGCAGGATGGACTGGAGGTATAGTGGCTGCAGAGCTTACTAAAGCAGGTTTGAATGTACTTAGTTTAGAACGCGGACATATGCAAAGTACTGAAAATTTTAATTTTATCCATGATGAGTGGAGATACGGGATTAATTATGGTTTGATGCAAGATTGCTCGAAAGACACTGTGACTTTTCGCCATGATCCTAGCGGTTTAGCCTTGCCTTATCGTAAAATGGGTTCGTTTTTATTGGGTAATAATGTTGGCGGTGCAGGGGTGCATTGGAATGGTTGGACTTTTAGGTTTATGCCTTATGATTTTGAAATTCAAACCCTAAGCAAACAAAGATATGGTAATAAATTAGGTAATGATTATACCTTGCAAGATTGGGGTGTGACTTATAAGGATATGGAGCCTTATTATGATAGATTTGAAAAAACCTGTGGGGTATCAGGTGAGCCAAATCCTTTAGCGGAAAAAATGGGAGCTTTTAGATCCAGTCCTTATCCACAAGAACCTCTTGAAAATACTAAAATGCTTAAACGATTTGAAAGTGCAGCAAAAAGTTCAAATTTACACACTTATCGTTTGCCAGCTTCAAATTCTAAAGGTGGCTATACAAACCCTGATGGTCAAGATTTAGCTCCTTGTCAATACTGTGCGTATTGTGAGCGTTTTGGTTGTGAGTATGGCGCAAAAGCAAGTCCTTTAAACACAGTAATTCCAAAGGCTATGAGCACAGGTAAATACACTATACGCACTTATAGCAATGTAACACAAATTCTTAAAAAAGACGGAAAAGTAACGGGGGTAAAATTTGTCGATACTAGAACGATGAAAGAGTATATTCAACCTGCTGATATAGTTGTGCTTACAAGTTATATGTTTAACAATGCTAAGCTTTTAATGGTAAGCAACATAGGTGAGCAATACGATCCAAAAACAGGTAAAGGAACTTTAGGTAGAAATTATTGTTATCAAATGAACATGGGTACAACAGCTTTCTTTGATGAGCAATTTAACACCTTCATGGGTTCAGGTGCTTTAGGAACTACGAGTGATGATTTTAACGGAGATAATTTTGATCATTCTAAGGAAAAATTCCTTCATGGAGCTATGATTTATAGCGTTCAGCTTGGAACTCGCCCTATACAATCAGCCCAACTTCCAGCAGGAGCTCCAACTTGGGGTGCTGAATTTAAAAAAGCATTAAACTATAATTTCACAAGAGCTATTACCGTAGCAGGACAAGGTGCTTCTTTGCCTCATAAGAATAATTATTTAAGTCTTGATCCAACTTATAAAGATGCTTTTGGTATGCCACTTTTACGCTTAACTTATAATTTCACCGATCAAGATAGAGCTTTGCATAAATTTATTACAGATAAAACAGCTGAGGTAGCAAAAAGAATGCAAGGAGTAAAATCAATCAAAAAAGGTGCTTATCTTAAGGATTATAGCGTTGTGCCTTATCAATCTACTCATAACACAGGTGGAACAACAATGGGTGCAGATAGAGAAACTAGTGTGGTTAATACTTATTTACAACACTGGGATGCGGATAATCTTTTTGTTGTAGGAGCAGGAAATTTCCAACACAATAGTGGATATAATCCAACTGATACTGTGGGAGCTTTGGCTTATCGCTGTGCTGAAGGTATTTTAAAATATCATAAAAGTGGAAAAAGCTTAGCTTGATAATAACTTGAGAGTTTTTGAAAACTCTCAAGATTATAAATTTTTAATTTTTTTCCGATATAGTATAATATCAAGGAAGGCAAAAATGATTAATGGTATAAATTCTTATTCAAACTACAATTACACAAATAATACCTCAAATACAAAATCATCTAATGCCATAGCAAATAATAACCTTGTAAGTGATAAATCACAAGCGGTAGATAAGATTTTAGGCTATGGCGTAGATAAAGAGGGCTTTTTACAAGTGATTTCAACGAAGCAGCAGGTTTGCCAAAAGATTATAAGATTTATGCAGATGGTTTAATAATTTTGTAAATAACTTTATTAAAAGACAACCTTTTTACTCTCAAATAGACATTGCTAAAACAATAGGAAATGCTTATAACTCTTTTTCTTTTTTTGTTAAAGATAAGGGATTAGGAGAAAGCTTTCAAGAACAGGATTTAAAAAATCTATCCCAAAAAGATGGGGTAAATTATTGGCAAGAATTACAAAGCGATAATGCTTTCATTTGGAAGCTTACTGATGAAAATATAGCAGATTTGAGTTCTAATAAATATCAAATACATGATAACAAAATATCTAAAGGTGGTGCTTTAATTGCGTTTTTTATAAATAATCTTAGCACAATTAAAGGACAAACAACCTTACTGGGTAAATTAGCTGGACTTAATAGCGATACGGACAACAATGAAATAAAAGAATTTTTGTCCTTTATGAATAAAAATCCTTTAAAATATTCCTACGAGCAAGATGGCTGGGGCAATCCTATGGGAGATAGTTTATCAATATGGAATTATATAAATAGAGCTAAAAATTTAGGAGATGATAAACTAATAAAAACTATTAAGAATTTAGGAGATGAATACAATAAGCTTATTAATTCTAATATGAGCCTAGAAGAATTTAAAACCAAATATCTTGATTTTAAACAAAGACACGATGAGTTTGTAAAATCACTAGAAGAAGCAGAAAAGGCAAAAGGTGTAGATTATACAATCCTTTAAAAAATACAAATAACAAAGAAACTTCAGAAGAAGGCAAAGAAAAGCCTTTTAAACCTATACAAGCAGAAAGTAAAAGCGAAACCTACAAAGATGATAATATAAGAAACGAACTTGTAAAAAAACTATTAGAAGATAAATTTGGTAAAGGTGAAGAATTAGAACTTCTTTTTGGGATTAAATTTAGTGATGATAAAACAGGAGAATTTAGCAAAATTCTTTCTTTAAATTCTGCACCAAAAAGTATAGATATAAAAGCTTGAAAATGCAAAAATTTAAATTATAAAAAAGAAAAAATGTTAAATATCTTAACATATAAATTCAAGTCATCATTTTCATAAGGAAATTTTTTATTTAAATTAAGAATTTTAAGATGCGATGCTGAATTTAATGTCGTTATTTTGTGAGTTTTGTTGATAAGTTCTAGCGACAAAATTTTTAAAGTCTTTATCAAAATTTGAATTTTTATCGTTGTTTTTTGAATCTTTATCTGTTTTTTCTAAGCTATTTTCTGAATTTTTGTCATCTTTTTCTTTATTTTCTTCTTCTTTTTCTTTGGCTTCTTCGGCTTTAAGCTTCATTGCTTCAGCTCTTGCTTCAAATTCCATTTTTGTAGCATTTGCTGCAACTTTATAGTCTTGTGGGCTAGGATCAGCAGGAGCCATAGCTGCTGCTGCGATTTGTCTTGCATTGGCTATAGTTTCTTCTGGTGTGTTTCCTTTTTGCATGCTGATAGGAACTTCGCCCGCTGTAGCATACATTTGATTATCAGGGCCTCTTGTATAAGTAAAACTTGCAGCACCTGCTAAGCCGCCGCCCGCTGCTTGATGTGCAGCTTCATGAGCCTTTACATTTCTATCGATACTTTGGAGTTCGCGAACTTGAGCTACTTCTTTTTGGCTTAGCTCTACGCCATTAACCATTTGGGTTTGTTCGCCATTTTTTTCTTTATCATCTTTATTTTCACTAAGATTTTTTTCATCTTTTTGAGTGGAATCAGATTGATTTGTTTTATCAAAAGAAGGTTTGCTAGAGTAGTAATCATAAGAGTTATAACTTGAACTAATTTGCATTTATCCTTCTTTTTGTTTTTTAAATTTTTAGGAATTTTAACGCATTTTGACTTAAAAATTTGATAAATTTTGTAAAATAATCATAAATACAATTTCAAAGGAATGTAATGATTTATGAAAATGATTTGATTTATATAGAGAAAGAGGAGGCTCAAGTGCCTTGGCTTAAAATTTTTACTAAAGAAATTTATAAAGAATTTAGCGATTGTCCTTTAGAGTTGCAAAAGGAACTTTTTGAAAAAATTTTATTTTGTGAAAAGGCTATGATAGAATTTTACAAACCTGAAAAAATCAATATCGCCTCTTTTGCAAATTATGTGCCAAGGGTGCATTTTCATGTTATGGCAAGATTTAAAGAAGATGCGTTTTTTCCAGAGTGTATGTGGGGAAAACAGCAAAGAGAAACAATAAAGCTTGATTTGCCTAAATTTGAAGAATTTGTAAAATTTTTAAATAGTAAAATTTTTTGATTTTTATTAATGATTTGTTATGTTTTATCTAATAAAATTTTTATATTGAAAATTACTATAAAAAAGGAAAAAAATGAAAAAAGTTTTATTGAGTTCATTGGTTGCGGTGTCTTTGTTAAGCACAGGTTTGTTTGCTAAAGAATATACTTTAGATAAAGCACATACAGATGTAGGTTTTAAAATCAAACATTTACAAATTAGCAATGTAAAAGGAAATTTCAAAGATTATTCTGCGGTGATTGATTTTGATCCTGCGAGTGCTGAATTTAAAAAGCTTGATGTAACTATAAAAATCGCATCTGTAAATACAGAAAATCAAACAAGAGATAATCACTTACAACAAGATGATTTTTTCAAAGCAAAAAAATATCCTGATATGACTTTTACAATGAAAAAATATGAAAAAATCGATAATGAAAAAGGCAAAATGACAGGAACTTTAACTATAGCTGGAGTTTCTAAAGATATCGTTTTAGATGCTGAAATCGGCGGTGTAGCTAAAGGCAAAGATGGAAAAGAAAAAATAGGATTTTCTTTAAATGGAAAAATCAAACGCTCTGATTTTAAATTTGCAACAAGTACTTCAACTATTACTTTAAGTGATGATATTAATTTAAATATCGAAGTTGAAGCGAACGAAAAATAATTTTTTAGTCTAAGAGTCTTGCTCTTAGACTTTGTAAATTTTTATCCAAATTTTCTTCACTTTCTTGCCAAATCAATTTAAAATCCGGTTTAAAATTTTCATTTTCTAAATTAAATTCCGTGTTTTTCAAGGTGGATTCTAAAAAAGCAAGATGGTTTAAAGCTTGATTTTTATCATTAAAAATTAAAATAAAATCATTTTCTACGATAAAAATTTTTGCTCTAAAGCGTTTTAAAATTTTTGCAATTTGTTTTAAAATGAGTTTGGTATAGCTTTCTTTGGTATCTTTTAGTTCATTAAAATGAAGCAAGGCAATGATATAGTTGTTTTTTCCTTTTGTAAAGCGTGTAAGGCTTTTTTCATTGGGTAGCTTTGTTAAGGTGTTAAAAAAAGCTAACCTATAAGCGTGATTTAAAAGATAAAAACAAAAAACCAAACTTGCAAATTCAAAATATCTTATTCCTGTTCCTTCTTGGAATAAAAACTGAAAATATGCAGCAAAAAATGCGATAAGAAGATAATATTCTTTAGTTTTAAAAGTTTTGATAAAAATGAGTATTAAGCCGACTAAAAAAAATAAAAATCCTAATTCACTCACAGGTTTAAAAAAATTTAATGTAATAAAATGGAATTCTAAACCAGCGCTATTGAAAGTAGTATTTCTAGGTAAAATGATGCTTAAAACGCCTATAAAAATAAGGGTTGTAATTGAGGCGATATTTTTTTTATTTAAAATTAAAACATGATGTTTTCCAAGGCAAAATAGAGTAAAAATCATAGGTAAAAATAAAGCTACAAATAAATTAGCTTGAAAAAAACTTGTATAAAAATAAGGCAACTTGGCTCCTAATAGCACTAAAGTTAAAAAGAAAATTTTTGAATTTTTAAAGTAAAAGGATAATACAAGTGCTGAAATTTCAAAAATAAAACTCAATGATATTAAAAAATCTAATAAAAACATTATCAAATCCTTGATTTTAATAAAAGTGATAATTGTATAGAAAAAAGCTTAAAAGCGGATTTTATTTAAATTTAGCAATTTCATCTTGTATGGTTTGTTCTATATGGAGTAATTCTTCATGAGTTTTTTTGCTATTATCTAAAAGTTCATCAAATTTAAAGCCAAGCATAACAATACGATATAAATTGGGTTTATATTTTCTCCAATTATATAAAGTGCTAACATCAATGTCTAGTTCATATGCCATATCACGCTTGCTCTTTTTTGTCATTTTTTACCTTAAAAATTTAGCCTTTAAAAAATTTTACATTAAAATTTCTTTATTAAAAACACTTGAAATATTCAATCTTTTATATAAAATATATTTAATATTTCAATATTAATTAAGTTATAGTATGGAATAATAGTTTTTATAAAATTTTTATTTAAGGAGAATTACATGGAAGGTGCAAGTGGCGGGTCTATTTTTGTAACAATATTATTGTTTATATTATACATGTTGCCCGCTATTATTGGTTTGAGCAGAAAGCATTCTAATTGGCTGATAATTTCTTTGCTAAATTTGTTTTTTGGTTGGACTATTATTGTTTGGCTTGTTTGTTTAATATGGTCTTTTACGGGAAGTTTTAAGCAAACTATTATTATTAAAGAAAAAAATGAGAAATAGGAGAAAAAATGACAAAATTTTTAAGCATTTGTAGTTTAATTGCGATGTTGTTAAGTGGTTGTGGAAGTGATTTTCCTGGACAACCTAGCGATGTGGCTAGAGTTCAGCAAAACAAATATCCAAATGGAAATTTAAAAGAAGAAATTCCCTATAATAAAGATTCAAGAATACATGGGTTAAAAAGAGCTTTTTATGACAATGGTCAGCTAAGAGCTGAAGAAAATTATAAAAATGGAAAAAAAGATGGAATTAGCAGGGAATATTCTAGAAATGGGCAATTACTTGAGGAGGTGCATTTTAAAGATAATCGCGGATATGGTGATTTTGCAAGCTATTATGAGAATGGAAATATGAGAGCAAAGGGAAAACTACTTGGCTATAATGAAGATGGTATGCCAGAATTTGAAGGTAATTACAAGGAATATTATGAAAATGGAACTTTAATGTGTGATTATAATTTTGATAATAAAGGTAAATTTGATGGAGTACAAAAGCGTTATGATGAAAATGGCGCCTTAGAAGACGAAGAAAATTATAAAAATGGACTTAAAAATGGAGTCTTTAGAGAATATAAAAAAGGGGAGATTGTAAGAGAAGAAGAATATAAAAATGGTATTTTAGTAGCAAAACCTAAAAATTAGAGGAGTTTAGATATGTTTAAAAAAGTAATTTTATTTTTCTTAATGGGGTTTGCCTTGCTTCAGGCCAACTCATTAGACAAATGTGATAATACGGCAGTTGTTTCAAATCTTAAAGAAAAAATTCCTAGTGAAATTTTTAAAAATCTTTATGAATTATCCGGACTTAAAGCCCAAGGGATTGATTATGAAGATTATGCAAAAGGCCTCAAGGAAATAGCCAAGCATGATGGAATGGTAAATTACACTGATATGATCGAAATTAATTCCATTTCAAATTTTGATCTTAATTTTGATTCTTGTATGGCTACGATTAATGCTGCATTAAAAGGGGAACAGAGAAAAGGTCTTTGGAGTGTTGTTTATAAGGTTTCTAACATAAATCAAGTGAAAATTACAGATATAACTTATATCAATGGAGATTTCCAATAATATTTTTATTAAAGTAAGTCAATAGAATTAATTTCATGACTTACTAATATTTTATACTCAATTAATTTCAAGTCTTTTTTTGATACAATTTCTTAAAAATTTTTATAAGTAAAAAATTTAAGGAAAATCATGGTTGAAGTAAAAAATCTTACTATGCGTTTTGCAAATCAGCTTTTATTTGAAAATGTTAATTTAAAACTTGTTCGAGGACAAAGATACGGACTTATCGGTGCTAATGGTGCGGGAAAATCGACTTTTTTGAAAATTCTTTCAGGAGAAATTGAGTCAAGTAGTGGTGAAATAGTATTTGATGAAGGCTTGAAAATCGCAGTTTTAGGACAGGATCAATTTGCTTTTGAAAACTACACCATCAAAGATGCAGTGATGTGTGCAAATAAGCGTTTATATGAGGCCTTAAAAGAAAAAGAAAAGCTTTATATGAGCGAGGAATTTACTGATGAGATCAATGAGCGTTTAGGTGAGCTTGAGATAATAACGGCTGAAGAAGATCCAAATTATGATTGTGAAACACGTTGTGAAAAAATTTTAAGTTCTTTAAAGATTAAAGATTTCGATGCTTTAATGAGCACCTTACAAAGTGCGGATAAATTTAAAGTTTTGTTAGCTCAAGTTTTGTTTTTAGGTGCCGATGCGCTTTTTTTAGATGAGCCTACAAATAACCTTGATTTAGAGGCGATTTCTTGGCTTGAAAATGAACTTTTAAGACATGAAGGAACTTTGGTTGTCATCTCTCATGATAGGCATTTTTTAAATAAAATTTGCACAAGGATTTTGGATGTGGATTTTAAACAAATTCGTGATTTTGCGGGAAATTATGATGATTGGTATATGGCTTCAACGCTTTTGGCAAAACAAGCTGAGCTTAAACGCGATAAAACCTTAAAAGAAAGAGAAGAATTAGAAAATTTCATTCGCCGTTTTAGTGCAAATGCTTCTAAAGCAAAACAAGCCACAAGCCGTGCTAAGGCGCTTGAAAAACTAGAGCTTGAAGAGATTAAAATTTCAAGCCGTAGAGATCCTAGTATAGTATTTAGAACTAATCGTGAAATAGGTAATGAAGTTTTAGAAATTAAAGGTATAGGCAAGGCTTATGATAAACAATTGTTTTCAAATTTGGAGCTAAAAATAGAAAAAAATGATAAAATCGCTTTGATTGGGGCAAATGGTGTGGGCAAAAGTACTTTGGCAAAAATCATCGCCCATGCTATAAGTCCAGATAGTGGATCTATACATCTTGGGGCAACTATAGAACTTGGATATTTTCCTCAAGATACAAGTAATTTAATTTGTGAAAATTTGAAACTTTATGAATGGCTGATGAGTGAAAAATTTAAAGATCTAGATGAAATCCGCAAGTGTTTAGGTAGAATGCTTTTTAGTGGCAGCGATCAAGAAAAAATGGCAGCAAGTTTAAGTGGGGGTGAAAAACATCGTTTAATGCTTTCTCGTTTAATGCTAGAGCGTCCGAATTTCTTGCTTTTAGACGAACCTGATAACCATTTAGATCTTGAAAGTATTATTGCATTGGGTGAAGCTTTGTATAATTTCAAAGGTGTAGTGCTTTGTATCAGCCACGATAGGGAATTAGTTTCTGCTTTTGCTAATAGAATTTGGCATTTAGAAAATGGTAAGCTTACAGATTTTCGTGGAACTTATCAAGAATTTTTAGGAGAAAATGATGGCTAAATTTAGAATTCAATACAGCGCAGGTTTTGGGCATTATACACAAAATCACAAGGGTTTTGGGCCTACGATTTATATAGAAGAAGTGGTAGAGTTTGATAATGGCAAGGATTATTTTGACTATATAGATTTTTATAAAACTTATTCAAAGAGCGATGATACTTATTTTCATATCAGTTTTTTAGAAGATAGACCTCTAAGCGATAAAGAAATCACCATTCGCAATGAATACCGCAAAATGCGTGATGAAAACTGTAAAAAAGCCAAGGAGGAATTTATAGCCAACAATGAGCTTGATGTGGAGCATTTGCCTACTCACCATGATTAAAAAAACATTAATTTTTACATAAAAAGGAACGCTTTTTGCTTGTATAGTTTTTGCATATTTTGAAAGGAGAAAACTATGCAGGTAAATTATAGAACGATTAGCTCGTATGAATACGATGCTATTAGTGGTCAGTATAAACAGGTGGATAAACAGATTGAAGATTATTCTTCATCTGGAGATTCTGATTTTATGGATATGTTAAATAAGGCGGATGAGAAGTCAAGCGGAGATGCTTTAAATTCTAGCAGTAGTTTTCAAAGCAATGCGCAAAACTCAAATTCAAATTTAAGTAATTATGCTCAAATGTCAAATGTTTACGCTTATCGTTTTAGACAAAATGAAGGCGAGCTGTCTATGAGAGCTCAAAGTGCTAGCGTTCATAATGATCTTACACAACAAGGTGCAAATGAACAAAGTAAGAATAATACTTTGTTAAATGATTTATTGAACGCAATTTAATCAAAAGCTCCATTTTGGAGCTTTTATATTTACTTGCAAGAATTTATAATTTCTCTATTTCAAAAGGTGCAAAATTTTTACAAAAAATTTCAAATTCTTGCTCCTCTTTTTCATTTAATTTGATATGTAATATAGCTTTGCAATCCTTAAAATCTTTTGTGAAATTAAAAGAATAAGTTTTTAAAAAATGTTCAAAACGATTTAAATTTTTTAAATCAATAGCAATGGTTGTATTTTTTTTCAATTCGAATGAAAGTAAAGAAGAATTATTTATCACAGCATTTGCTGCATCGCTATAAGCTCTTACAAGTCCCCCTGTACCAAGTTTTATACCGCCAAAATATCTTACAGTGATTAAAGCCGCATTGATAAGATCATAGCCCCTTAGAACATTTAAAGTTGGCATTCCAGAAGTTCCTTTAGGCTCTCCATCATCACTTTTATCTTCTACAATTTGATTGAAATCATTTAAAACACGATAAGCATAGACAAAATGAACGGCTTTTGGATGTTCTTTTTTTAGTGTTTCTATTAAAAATTTAAAATCTTTAAAAGGGCAAAGAAAAGATAAGAAAGTAGATTTTTTAATATCGATTTGTGTTTGAAAAATTTGATCAATAGTTTGCATTTTTGCCTTCTTTTATTTAAAATTATACTTATAAAAACTAAAATCAATTTGATGTTAATTTTTAAGATATTTGATATTTGTATGATTTGCATTGATATTTTAAGTTTAATTTTGTAAAATTTTCATTATGGAAAAAATCAAAAATTATAAACTTATCATCATTTTACTTAGTCTTGATTTGTTGGCTTTGCTTTATGGAACTTCAACACTGAGTATTAGTGCTGATGAAGCTGATATTTATTTTGGTGAGCAGGGTAAATCACTTATTTTTTCTCATAGTTTGCTTTATTATATATCTCATTTTGGAACTTTTATTTTTGGGCAAAATGATTTTGGTTTAAGGCTTCCTTTTTTATTTTTTCATTTTTTAAGTTGTTTGCTTTTGTATTTGCTAGCTTTAAAATATACTAAAACTAAAATTGATGCTTTTTTTTCTTTATTGTTATTTGTTTTATTGCCGGGTACTGTTGCAAGTGCTTTACTGGTTAATGCCGCATCTTTGGTGATTTTTTTAACCCTTGCTATATTATGTGCTTACGAATATGAAAAAAAATGGCTTTTTTATATATTATTGATTATAGTATTATTTGTTGATAAATCTTTTAATATTTTATTTTTAACTTTTTTCTTTTTTGGGATTTATAAAAGAAATGCTATTTTATTTACCTTATCTCTTGTTTTGTTTGGAGCGAGTATCAGTTTTTATGGTTTTGATACAGGTGGTCGTCCAAGAGGTTATTTTTTAGATACCTTAGGAATTTTTGCTGCATGTTTTTCTCCTTTGGTTTTTGTGTATTTTTTTTATACTATTTATCGTTTGACTTTTCAAAAATATAAAAATTTATTATGGTTTTTAATGAGCGTAACATTTGTATTTTGTTTGTTGCTTTCTTTAAGACAAAAACTTTTTTTAGATGATTTTTTGCCTTTTTGTGTTATTTGCACTCCTTTGCTTATAAAAACTTTAATGCAAAGTTATAGGGTGAGATTACCAGTTTTTCGATTAAGGTATAAAATCTTTATAGAATGTTCTATAATTTTTTTGATATTTTGTTACTTTTTAATCGTCGCTAATCAATTATTGTATTATTTTATAAACAATCCAAATCGTCATTTTGCCAATAATTATCATTTTGCTAAAGAATTGGCACTAGAATTAAAAAAACAAGATGTTTTAGAGCTTGCAACAGCCCCAAGTTTGCAAAAAAGATTGCGATTTTATGGAATAAAAAATAGCAATAAGTTTTATTTAAAAGCTTTAAAACAAGCCGATAAGCATGATATGGACAAAAAAATTGTTAAAGTAAAACTTGGAAAATATGAAAAAGTATATCAGATTTTAAACTATGATTAAAGCTTTCAGTTTGTTGGAATTTGTGTTTATAATTCTCATTTTAGGTATAGTTTTTAATTTAGGCAGTCTTTACTTAAAAAAAGACAATCTACTAGAAGGTGCGATACAAATTCTTAATGATATCCAATATACCCAAAGTTTAGCCATGATGCAAGAAGGTATAAGAGTTGATGAGTTGACTATTGCAAAAAGAGAGTGGTTTAAAAGTAAATGGCAGATTTATTTTATAAAATCAGCTGCCACAGGTTATGATCAAACATATACTATTTTCTTGGATAAAAATGGCGATGGAAATGCTAATTTAGGTAAAACTGAAATCAATATAGATAGAGAAATTGCTGTTGATGTAATCAATCATAACAAATTAATGAATTCAGGTCAAAGTGGAGTTATTAGTAAAGATGATGAAAAAACTACACAAAGATTTAATCTTACAAAAAGATTCGGAATAGAAAAGGTTGAATTCAAAGGATCTTGTTCAGGATTTACTAGATTAGTATTTGATGAAATGGGCAGAGTGTATTCTCCGTTAAAAAATGCCAATTATGCATATGAAAAAACTTTAGCAAAGAATAATTCAGATTGCATTATACGTTTATTATCAAAAAAGCATGCTCTTTGTATCGTTATAGATACGCTTAGCGGTTATGCTTATATTCCAGATTTTAAAACACTTAAAAGTCAATTTGTTAATATAAAAAATAAAAATTACGAGTGCTCTAAAATATAGCCCCCATTATACTTATATAAATACTTACACA